>JGI997J19993_1000406_pt1 | contig 12764 bp, 10 predicted proteins | sample Etolagbewater25m_FD_19993 | JGI IMG/M metagenome (IMG submission 19993)
GGTATTGAACAAATCAATGATGCTGTAAATAGTCTAGACCAACAAACGCAACAAAATGCTATGATTGCTTCTCAAACTCATGATGTTGCTGTTGATACTGATACTATTGCAAAACTAATTGTAACTGACGCAGATGCAAAAGAGTTTATTGGGAAAAATGATGTAAAAGCAAAAGATATGACAAAACATACAACACCATCACCAAGTAATCATATCCATACAACAAAAGAGGATACACCAAAAATTGTATCTCAACCTAAACCATCTCAGAAATTAGAACCTATCAAACCTTCTAATACTGACGATGATGAATGGGCAAGTTTTTAATAACTTGCCTTAAAATAAAATAATTAACTATCTACACACTACACAACTTATCATACAAAAACATCTTTTAATTGATTAATGTTACTTTTTTAAACAAATCAAGTTCTATTTTTCTGACTGTAGGTCATTTTTAAACTTTTTTGACACTATTGGGCACTTTTATAACATATCATTCTCTTCCAATAACTAAAGGAAAGGCTTATTATGGAAAAAGAAATTCAATTATCACAAGAGACAATGATTGTTACTGAAACAGATACCAAAGGAAATATTATATTTGCAAGTAAAGATTTTTGTACAATAGCTGGGTATTCTCGAGAAGAACTAATAGGAAAACCACATAATCTTGTAAGACATAATGATATGCCTAAAGCAGCTTTTGCAGATCTTTGGAGAACTTTAAAAGATGGTTATACTTGGCATGGAATTGTAAAAAATAAAACAAAAGATGGCAACTATTATTGGGTCAATGCAACAGCTTATCCCTCAAAAACACCTCAAGGAGAACTTAAATATATCTCTATAAGAGTAAAACCTACTGATGAAGAGGTTCAAAAAGCTTCTGAACTTTATAAAACTATGCAGTAAAAGGTTAAACATGTTTTTTAAAAATACTGATAATGAAATAATAAAAATTCTATCAAGCTTTGAATCTTATTTATTAGGAGAGATAAACTCGCTAGAAGTTCAAGAATATAACTATAATAAAGTAAATCCAAAAATAAAAGAAAAATTAGAAAGTATCTCAAAAATACTTGTGACTACAAGAGAAGAAGAACTCAAAGTATTTGGTGAGATTATGCTAATATCTGAAAAAATAGCTGAGGGATATATTGGAGATAAAATTTATTATTCCAATACAGAAAATGATAAATTAAATTATATAAGTAATACTATCAACTCTTTAGTAGATAATCTCAATTTGCATTTTGGTACAATATTAAATATTCTTAATGAATATTCAAACTCTAATTATCTGAATACATTAGATACAAGTATAATGCAAGGTGATTTCAAAAAACTTTACGATGGAGTAAATTCTCTTCAAGATAGTATTACTCAAATGCTTATTGAAAATAAATCAAATGGTTTGACTTTGGATGAAAGTAGCAATGTTCTCCTTAAAAATGTAGATATATTAAATCAAAATTCAAATGAAGCAGCAGCTCTAGAAGAAACAGCAGCAGCTTTAGAAGAGATAACTTCAAATATCTCAAATACTACAAATAATATTATTAAAATGTCTAGCTTTGCTAATCAAGTTACAATTTCTGTTAAACAGGGTGAATCATTAGCTTCTCAAACTACTCAAGCTATGGATGAAATCAATAATGAAGTTAATGCCATAAATGATGCAATAAGCATTATAGATCAAATAGCATTTCAAACAAATATTTTAAGTCTGAATGCTGCTGTTGAAGCCGCAACTGCAGGGGAAGCAGGAAGAGGATTTGCTGTAGTTGCTGGAGAAGTAAGAAATCTAGCTTCAAGAAGTGCTGAAGCTGCAAATGAAATTAAAATACTTGTAGAAAATGCAACGCAAAAAGCAAATAATGGGAAAAAAATAAGTGATGAAATGATTGATGGATACACGCAGCTCAATGATAATATTAATCAAACAATTAACCTTATAAAAGATGCAGAAGTAGCTAGTAAGGAACAACTTCAAGGAGTTGAACAAATCAATAATGCAGTAAATGAACTTGATAAACAAACCCAACAAAATGCTTCTATAGCCTCTGCTTCTCATGATGTTGCTGTACAAACAGATACTATTGCAAAACTTGTAGTTTCAAATGCAAATGAAAAAGAATTTATAGGGAAAGAAACAATTCAAATAAAATAATTATAGTATCTTCTCAAAAAGGTAAAAAATTATTAATTTTAACTAAAAGCAAGTTTTTCTAACTTTCTATTTTTTACTTTATATCTATTCATATTTTACAACATTTAAACATATAAATATTCTAATATAATAATAGTTATTGTTATAATAATTTATTAATTCCATATAAATAATGTATTTATATGGAATTTTATAAAAAAATAATTAAATTATAAGATATTTAATAAAAATAAAATAAAACATATTATATAATTAAAACTTAATAAAATTATAAGATATACTAAGGAATAAAATGTTTTTTAAATCAAAACAAAAAGATGAGGAGATAGCTCAACTTAAAGCTGAAATTGCTTTATTAAAAGGGAGTATAGAGGAAGATCAAAAGTTTATCACTAATACACAATATGTTATGGAAAGAGTTGCTAAAGGTTGGTTTTCAGAGCATGTTACAGCAAATACAAATAACCCTTTATTTATAGAGTTAAAAAATACTATTAATCTTGCATTAGATAATTTAAAAGAAAACTTTATCACAATAGCAGAAGGGCTAGAGAAATACACACAATATGATTATCGAGATAAAATAGTAATTCACAAAGATATAGAAAAGAACGGTGTATTTGATAGATTGTTACATGATTTTGATATCTTGCAAAATGCAATCACAACAATGCTTGTAGAAAACAAATCAAACGGTTTAACTTTAGATAGAAGTAGTGACATATTATTAGAAAATGTAGATGTACTCAATCAAAACTCAAATGAAGCTGCAGCAGCTTTAGAAGAAACAGCAGCAGCTTTAGAAGAGATTACAAGTAATATCTCACACAACACAGAAAATGTAGTAAAAATGTCAAACTTTGCCTCAAGTGTAACTGATTCAGCTTCAAAAGGAGAAGCACTTGCGTCTCAAACAACTGAAGCTATGAATGAGATTGATAAGGAAGTTAATGCCATTAATGAAGCTATAACAGTAATTGACCAAATAGCATTTCAAACAAATATTTTAAGTTTAAATGCAGCAGTTGAAGCTGCTACTGCTGGTGAAGCTGGTAAAGGATTTGCTGTTGTTGCTCAAGAGGTTAGAAATCTGGCTTCTAGGAGTGCTGAAGCTGCCAATGAGATAAAAAATCTCGTACAAAATGCTACAAACAAAGCAAATGATGGTAAAAAAATTTCTGATGAAATGATCAGTGGATATACAAACTTAAATGAGAACATCACAAGAACCATAGAGCTTATCTCTGATGTAGAGATGGCTTCTAAAGAGCAACTATCAGGAATCGAACAAATTAACGATGCAGTAGCTTCTTTAGACCAACAAACTCAACAAAATGCTATGATAGCTTCTAAAACTCATGATGTAGCTGTAGAAACTGATACTATTGCAAAACTAGTAGTTTCAAATGCCGATGCAAAAGAGTTTATAGGAAAAGAGAGTGTTCAAGCCAAAACAATGGCAAAACAGATGACATCATCACCAAATAACCATATTCATACAATACAAAAAGAAAGTTCAAAAAAGGAAGATATTACATCTAAACAGTTAGAACCTATTAAACCTTCTAATACTAATGATGATGAATGGGCAAGTTTTTAATAACTTGCCTTACTACTTTTGATATGGTATAAAACTATTTGGCATATTTGAATCTACACTATTTTTTATAAGAGTATATCCTAAACCAAGTGCCAATAAACAAACTATAACAGCATATACTATTTTTCTTTTTTGTGGTGACTCATTTCCATTATAATCTTCTATTTGATTTAATGTTGGTTCCATTTTAAAATCCTTCTACATAAATTTTTTATAATTATAAAACTTTTATGTTAATTATCTGTTAATTAACAAATAATTAACACAAATATATTAAGCTTTCACATTTTTAAATCAAAAAAAACAATAAAAAAGGAAAGTAAAATATGAATAAAAAAATAGTTTTATCATTAGCTGCTGCACTTGTTATTAGTGCAAATGCTGAAGATTTAGGTACTATAGAAGTCAAAGAAGAGGTAAACACAAAAGTTGTTGATAATATCAGTACAGAAGAGGTAAAAAATGCAGACCTAGCAGAAGCACTAGCAAAAAAATCTGCAAGTATCTCTCTTATAAGAAGAAGTGGTATTGCAAATGATATAGTTCTTCGAGGTCAAAAAAGAGATAACATCAAAGTAACTATAGATGATGGTATGGTTTGTGGTGCTTGTCCAAATAGAATGGACCCACCTACTTCACATGTTATTACAACTATGGTTGATAGTGTAGAGATAAAAGAGGGACCATTTGATGTAACTGAATTTGGAACATTAAGTGGTGGTGTAAAAATCAAAACTGTACAACCTAAAGAGGGTCTTCACGGTGAAATTGGTACAACTATTGGAAGCTATGGATATAAAAAAGGGATCATAAGTGTAAGTGGTGGAAATGATAAAATCAAAGCACTATTTACCTATTCAAAAGAGGAAAGTGATCAGTATGAAGATGGTGATGGAAATACAATGGCTGAACAAACTTTTAATGCTGTAAATGGAACACCTGCAGCAGGCACAAGATATGCTCCTCTTTATACAGATTTGAAAGCTTATGAAAAGCAATCTATCATGGCAAAAGCTATAGCAAATATTACAGATAATCAAGAAGTAGAGATAAGTGCTACACAAAATAGAAGTGATGATATCCTTTATCCATCATCTAAAATGGATGCTTTATATGATGATAGTAACTTATATAATTTAAAATATACTGCACAAAATTTGGGGAATTTTTCCAAAAAACTTGAAATAAAAGCTTATAAAACAGATGTTGACCACCCTATGAGTACGCAATATAGAGTTTCAGGTGCTACAACTTCTATGGTAAATCATCTTACAACTGATGTAACGGGTGCAAAAATTATTAACACTTTTGATGCAATTGGACAAGAATTTGATATAGGACTTGATACAAGTAAAAGAAACTGGGATGGAAGATACTATAACAGTGCTGGTGTAGATATGGGGAAAAGTATTGATGATGTGGATACAAAAAACAATGCACTTTTTATAAAATCTACAAACAAAATGGATAAACTTACTTTAGAACTTGGGGCGAGATATGATTCAACTAAAATTGATTCATCAAGAACAGCATCTTTCCAACAAGACAATAAATATAGTGGACTAAGTGGAAATATTGTTGCTACATATAATAGTGATGAAAATACAAAATATTTTATTGGTCTTGGACAGGCAAGTAGAGTTCCAGATGCTAGAGAATTGTATAATCTGGGAAGTAGTATGAATCCAGCAACTCAACTTGAAACAGGAACACCAAACCTAAAAGAGACAAAGAATAGAGAATTAGATTTTGGAACAGAACATCACTATAAAGATGGAAAAATAAAAGCAAAATTTTTCTATAGTGATTTAAAAGATTATATTTATTACAGACAAACAACTGCAGCCAATAGATTCGAAAATATTGATGCAAAAATTTATGGTATGGAACTAAACGGTGCGTATTATATAAATGACCAGTTTACACTTGATGGTGGATATACATGGAAAAAAGGGAAAAAAGATCATGCTTTAGCTGGACAAACAGATACAGATTTAGCAGATATTACACCACCAAAATTAACACTTGCACTTACTTATGATCATGATGCCAATACAAATGCTATGATAGAATTTGTAAATGTATCTTCGTGGAATAACTATGATGAAGATAATGGGGAACAACATATATCAGGATATAATATAGTGAATCTAAAAGCACAGACAACTGTTGCTAAAAATTTTGAAATCACTTTAGGGATTGATAATCTTTTTGATAAAACTTATGCTGTATCAAATACTTATGCTGATTTAATACTTCTAACAGATGGAACAACAAATGATGTAATGCTTCTAAATGAACCAGGAAGATATATCTACACAAGTTTAAAATATAAATTCTAAACAAAAGAGGCACTAGTCCTCTTTTGCAAACTAACAAATAATTAACAGATAATTAACACTTCTTTTGTACAATTTCCAAAATTTAATGGAGATTGTAGTGGATATTGAACTTTTAAAAAATATAGTAGATTATGGAATTATTGGGCTTTTAGGTCTTATGAGTTTCCTTTCATTTTGGCTTTACATAGAAAGACTTCTATTTTTTAAAAATATCAATATTCAAAATTATTCAAAAAAAGAAAAACTAGAAATAGAACTTACAAACAATATCTCTATCATCTCATCATTTGGTTCAAATGCACCTTATATAGGTCTTCTTGGTACTGTATTTGGTATTATCATCACTTTTTATAGTATGGGACAAAGTGGAGATATTGATGTAAAAATTATTATGAGTTCTTTAGGACTTGCTTTAAAAGCAACTGCAATGGGACTTGTTGTAGCAATCCCAGCTATTATGTTTTATAATCATTTAGTACGAAAAATAGAAGTGAAGCTAGCTTTATGGGATATGGAATTTAAAAATGCAAATTAAAAAGTTTGATTCTATAAATGTAGTACCATTTATAGATATTATGCTTGTATTACTGGTAATTGTCCTTACAACTGCCTCTTTTGTAGCAAAAGGAATAATCCCACTAGAGCTGCCCTCTTCTAAAAGTACTACAAAAATCGATGATAAAAAAAATCTAACAATTACTATTAAAAAAACAGGTGAAGTTCTTTTTGATAAAGATATTATAGCTATGAAAAATATAGAAAATGAACTCAAAAAATACAATATAAATATACCTATACATATAAATTGTGATAAAGAATCTAAATTTGATTTATTTGTAAATATACTAGATATTTTAAAAAACAACAACTATAAAAATCTTGGTATCATCACTAAAAAGGCCTCAAATTGAAGCATAAAAGATATACAAGCTCTTTTATTATTACAGCTATTTTATATAGTTCTTTTGTAGTAATATTCGCTTACTCTTTTGATGAAAATATTTCTATGAAACAAGAACCTAAAAAAAGTGAAGAGATGGTAAATTTTACTATTATTGAACAAATACCTTTTATAAAGCCTACACCAAAACCTCAACAAAAAATTGTAAAAAAAGTTGAACCCAAAATAGAAAAAATTGTAAAAAAAGAGCCTATTCCTATAGTAAAACCTACACCAAAAAAAATAGTTACTAAAAAAACTCTAAAAATACCTGAAAAAAAACCTGTACAAAAAACTATTGTAAAAAAGAAACTAAAAGAAGAAACTAAAAAAGTTATACAAAAACAAAAAGTTCTAGCACATACACAAATTAAAAAAAACATATCGAAAAAAGTAGAAAAAAAGAGTATTGATAAAGAGCTTATCAAAGCAAAACAAAACATTTACTATACAAAAATTAAACAAACTATAAATAAAAATAAATCTTATCCAAAAGTAGCAGTCCGAAGAGGTATTCAAGGTGATGTAAAAATAAAATTCACAATATCTAAAGAGGGACACCTTCTTTCATTTAAAATTGTAGATGGTAAAAAAATATTTTTAAAATCTATAACAAAAGCTATCAAAAACAGCTTCCCAATTGAACCACCACAAAATCTATTTACTTCAAATTTAGACTTAAGTGTGACATTACAATATAAGTTATACTAAAAATAAAACTTATATAATACTTAAAATTAACACTTAATTAACACTTCTTAGTTAATATTCCGTTCGAATTTTAACAAAGGGTGGAGATGAATAAAAAAACATACATATCATTAGCTTGTGCATTAGCATTAAATGGAGCTGATTTAGGAACAATAAGTGTTGAGTCTTCAACAATAGATGATAAGTTTGAAAGTACTAAGACTGAAGTATCAAACACAACTATTATCACAGAAGAAGATGTACAAAAAATAAATCCAACAAATATTGAAAATATTTTAAATACAATACCAGGTATTACAGCTTCAAATGTAGGAAATGACAGAGTTAAGATACACATAAGAGGTATTGACAATCAAATGTATATGGGTGAAAAACCAGGTGTTGCAGTAGTAATTGATGGTGTACCAGTACAAGAAACAACTGGAAAAATAAATCTTGATTTAGACAATATTGCAAGTATTAAAGTGATTAAAGGTAGTGCCAGTTACTTATATGGAAATGATGCAATTGCAGGTGCGATTGTCATCACTACAAAAAGACCGAAAGGTCAAAGTTCTTCAAAGATTGAAACAGAAGTTGGTAGCTTTGGATTTAAAAGAGCATTAGCTTCAACAAATCAAAATTTAGAAAGTGGTGCATTACAATTACAAGGTACAGTAAGAGATAGTGATGGATATTGGGATGATGCATATTTAAAACACAAATCTATAAATGGTAAATATCAACATTATGTGAGTGATACAAGTGATTTAACATTTGGAGCTGATTATACAAGAAGAGAAACAGGGGATGGTACTAGTATTCATGGAGAAACAGCATCTATATTAAATCCAACAAGTATAGGTGAGGTTTCTTATGCTGGATATTATGATACTACTCTACTTAAAACATTTTTAACATATTCAAATGATATTGATGAAACTTCAAACTTTATGGTAAATATCTCTCGATATGAAGATGATACTACTAACTTTGCTACACCTAATACAACAGATACAGATCATACTAAATTATCAGATGAAAAATGGATTCAAAACACATTCAAAAGTGAATATAGAAAATCATTTAATAAATTTGCAATCATGGCTGGTATAGATATAGCTAAAAATTCACAAGATACAAAAGATACAGCAAGACTAGACTACACAAGCTATTCTGGTCCTGTAACAAAAGGAACAGTGCTTAGTGATTCAACGAATGATGAAGATATTAATGCGATTTATGCAGAGTTACAAAATCAATTAACAGATAATTTAACTTCTACAATAAATTTTAGACATGATTCTATAAAGTATAACTATAAAAATAATCTTGATGCTACTCTAAATACTACACCGTCATATAATATCAATTCATATAGACTAGGATTTAACTACAAATTAAATGACAATCATAACTTATATACAAGTTATGCTACAGGTTTTAGAGCACCAACAGCAGAACAAATAAGCGGAAATATGGATAAACTTAATACTGATCCAACTCTTGATATTCCAACAACTTTAAATCCAGAAAAAACCCAAAACTATGAACTAGGTATGCGTGGAAATATCCTTAATTTGAAATATGACACTTCTATCTATCAACTTGATAGAAAAGATTATCTTGGTGTAAAAGCAGGTTCGTATATCAGAAGCTCAGATGAAGATGAAGAATTAGCAGTATTTAATCTAGGGGATATGAGAAGCAGAGGATTTGAGCTAGCTTTCAGTAGTGATTCCAAAAAAGACATCTCATTTACTACAGCATATACATATCTTGATGCAAAATTTAAAGAGTATACTTTAAAACAATTAGTTCAAGATAATTCATTTCCAACACCAGATGTATATCAAGAATTAAATTTAGCAGGAAACCAAGTTCCAAGAACTTCAAAGCATACACTAAACTTTACAATCAATTATAAAGTAACTTCTCAACTTACAGTTTCACCAGAGATTATTGCAAAAAGCAGTTACTATGCTGATGAGTTAAATAAATTTAAACAACCTGGATATGAAGTTGTAAATTTGCGAGGTGAATATAAATATAGTAATTCATTAGAATTTTTTGCAAAAATTGAAAATCTTTTTGATAAAAACTATAACCAGTTTGTAAATGTAAGTTCAAGTGATATAGCAAATGATATGGAAGATGCAACTATAAGAGTAGCACCACCAAGAGCATACTATGCAGGTTTAAGATATAAATTTTAAGGATTTTTAATGATAGAACATAAACAAAACAGAGACAAAAATGATATCTATGGTATGCCAATACTTGGATTTTTATTTAAAAATATAAAATTTATAAGAGCTTTACAAGTTATTACATTGGGACTTTTTTTATATGGTGTCTATATGGGATTTGCTGAACCAACTATGGAGAATACTTTTACCCAAGAGCTTTTTTGGGGATTGTTTTGGTCTTTGTTTGTTGTTGTTACACTTGTAAGTTTTGGAAGGGTTTTTTGTGGTATTTGTCCCCATGGATTTTTAGGAAAATATATCACTAAATTTGGTCTTAAAAAAGAGATGCCAAATTTTTTAAAAAACAGATTCATAGGTGTATTAATTTTAATTATTGGATGGTGGGCTGTATACTATGCAGCACCTACTTTTTGGAAAGTACCACTTGCAACTGCTTGGATGTTTACAGCACTTACTGTTTTTGCTTTTGTGATGTATTATCTTTATAAAGATATGAGTTATTGTAAATATATGTGTCCTATTGGAACTATGATGAAATCATATGGAAAAATATCCCCAACATGGCTTGGTACTTATAAAGAAGATTGTAGTGATTGTAAGACATTTGAGTGTGCGACTGCATGTCCTTATAACTTAAAACCATTTACTTTCAATAAGAAAAATTCTATGGAAGACTGTACCTTGTGTATGGATTGTAGTAGTGCTTGTGATGCGGTTGCATTTACAATAAATAAACCATCTAAATCACTTTTTAGTAAATTCAAATGGCAAAAAGCAGAAGTATGGGCTTTCATACTTATAACTGCAGCTATCTCTATGACTATGGGGTTTCACCATGGACTAAATAGAAGTGCTATAGCAGATGAGTTTATCTGGTCAAAAACAGCTACTTTTGCGCAACAATACATCAACTTTGGGACACTTGATGCGATAGGAATATTTGCTTTTAGTTATGCGATTTTATTTTCTATAGGGATTGTATATATTGGGATGTTTATAGCTAGTAAGATTTTAAATGCAGATTTTGAAAAAACATTTTATACTTTAGGTTATGCTTTTGCACCACTATTTATAATTGGTGGATTAGCACATTTAATTAGTGCTTTTAGTACTCATAATTATGCAGATATAGTAAATGGATTTATTTATGGATTTGGCTTAAATGTAGAGCAAGTTGAAAACCTAGCAAGTAGAAGAGATAGTTGGCTAATGTATCTAAAAGTGATTCCATATCTTGCTGCGCTTTGGGGATATATTATTTTAGCAAATAGATTAAAACTTTTTGAGGCATCAAAAATCAAAAAAATATTTGCTTTTATATTTGCTTCATCACTTGTGACATTGTATTTAAGTTTGCAAATCTATTCAGCATATGTGTTTAAAACTTATGGTGCAAAAAAAGGTGGACATTCTCATGGTGGTCATAGTATGGCAAAAGAGATGTTTCAAAGTGTTCCATTTCAAAAAGCGACTTTATTGCAAGCAGGCGAAAATAAAACAAGTGGTGTAGTATGTGGTATGAATCTACCAAAGTTTTATAAAACAAATCATAGCGCACTACTTAATGGAAAAATACGACAATATTGTTCACTTCATTGTGTAGCAGATGATTTACTTAAAAAACTACCACTTACAAATATTCAAGTTGTAGATGTAAAAAGTTTACAATTTATAGATGCAACAAAAGCATTTTATGTAGTAGGAAGTAAACAATCTGGTACTATGAGTATGAAAAGTAAATATGCATTTAAAGAGAAAAATGAAGCTTTAAGTTTTTCAAAAAAATATGGTGGAGAGATCATGAATTTCCAAGAAGCTTTAGAGATTGCAAAAAAAGATTTTCAACACTAAGTAACACATAATTAACACTTCTTTTATAAAATAGAAGTGTTAATTTACAAGAGAGAAGAGTATTCTTGAATATAATAAACATTCAATAGAAATTATATAAGAATTTGATATAATCCAATTTATAATGATAAAACATATATTCACAAACAGTGCCGGTATTTTAGTATCAAGAATTTTAGGATTTTTACGAGATTTATTGACTGCTTCGATTCTTGGGGCAAATATTTATAGTGATATCTTTTTTGTAGCTTTTAAATTACCAAATCTTTTTAGAAGAATATTTGCAGAGGGTGCATTTACTCAAGTATTTATCCCAGCATATGCAAAATCAAATTATAAAGTTAGTTTTAGTTCTGTTATATTTTTACAATTTTTAGCATTTATTTTACTTCTTAGTGTAGTTGTAACACTGTTTGCTTCACTTATTACAAAAGTTATTGCCATAGGATTTGACAGCTATACTATTGACTTGGCTGCACCTTTAGTTGCTATATGTTTTTATTATCTCCCTTTAATATTTATAGTTACTTTTCTAGCAGCACTTTTACAATACAAAAATCATTTTGCTACAACTGCATTTTCAACTGCTTTATTAAATATTTCTCTTATTGTAGCTTTATTAATCTCTTCAAATATGGATAAATATACCATCACTTTTTATCTTTCTTGGGGAGTTGTAGTTGGTGGTATCTTGCAAGTTTTAGCACATCTTATAGCTATAAAAAAGCTTCATATTAAATTTTTTACAACAAATGTAAGAAAGAAAAAAAGAAATATAAAAAAGTCAAAATTCTACAAACAATTTTACCCAGCAGTCTTTGGAAGTAGTGCTGCACATATTGCCGCTTTTTTAGATACTTGGTTAGCTTCATTACTTGTAAGTGGGAGTATAAGCTATCTCTATTATGCAAATAGAGTATTTCAACTACCTTTAGCACTATTTGCTATAGCAACTTCA
>JGI997J19993_1000409_pt1 | contig 12516 bp, 9 predicted proteins | sample Etolagbewater25m_FD_19993 | JGI IMG/M metagenome (IMG submission 19993)
TCAATAAAAGTTTTAGAATTTTAAACTTATTGAATACAAGTTAGAAAATTGGTACGACCGAGTGGATGCGAACAGTATATTCTCATTATTTCAATGTGTTTCCTCACTCTACTTATCTACCAAACTTGAAAATTTTTGAGTAGTATAGTTCTCAACAAAACAGTGGATACCAATATTTGAGTACTATATTGCACTATGGTGCTTAATTTTGGTATTATTGAGCGGTATATTTCTCTTTTTGGTGTTTGGATGAATTTGACGATACAGATTTTTCAAGAACAGGCTTGGATTGATGTTGCTGAATTAAGCATCCTTGATGCTGGCCAACAATCCGTTGAGCTTGAGTATATTCAGCCTTATTTGATTGAGCATATCTTTGAGCAATTAGGCACTGCTTGCGGTGTAAATTATCCTGTAGAAATTATTAAAACGTATAGATCAAACAAGTTGTTTGGTTTTTTAGATGATATCTTGCCTTCTGGTTCGAGTCGGCGTTTTTGGACTGCTCGATTAGATATTTTGCATTTGAGTGTTTGGGAGCAAAATAAAACTCTACTGCAGAAAGCGACAATTGCCCCGGTAGGAAACTTAAGAATCAAAGAGGCGTTACCTTCTGATATTAATGAATATGATCAGCTAAGGTTTTTTACCGTGGATGATGTGGTTGAAAGAGACATTGATTTTCTTGAGTATGCGCAAGAGCTAGGTGCAATAAGTGGTGGCGCAACCGGTGCAGGGGGAGAGGCTCCAAAATTATTAGTAAGACTCACTGGTAGCCACGAAGTATGGATTGATGCATTACAAAACGACATTGAGTGTCTTGATCAACATTATATTGTGAAATTCCCCAGAGGTAAGCGAAGCCAACGTGATTGTGATATTTTGCGAGCTGAATTTATCTATTTACAAGAGTTAAATGCTCTTGGTATCTCTGCAATTGATGTCAATAAAACGATGTTGATTGAGGGTGAGAAATATCCATCATTATGGCTACCTCGATTTGATGTCACTTATTTTCAAGCGGTGAATCATCTTGGCATGGAGTCAGTTTACTCAATTTTAGAAAAAGGCAGCGGTGCGGTATTAAATCATTTTGAAGTGATTGATGAGTTGGTCGTAAAATTGTCAGCAACGGGTGGCTTTAATGTAGCCGAATTTGTGATTGATTGGGTTAAACGAGATTTATTAAATGTGATGTTTGCAAACTCTGATAACCACGGAAGAAACTTTGCCTTTATTAAAGATAAACAAACTATAAAGTTGTCTCCAGTCTATGACTTTGCTCCCATGCGTGCCGATCCCGATGGGATTGTGAGGTCTATCAAGTGGGGGCAGCCTTACGAAATTGCCGGTGAGTTTGATTGGAAAGGCATTGTTAATCAGCTAGAAAAATACGTTGAATCCGATGTGCTTTGGTATGAGCTCAGAGCTTTAGCAAAAAAGTTAGTTGGTTTGAAGCAGCGGTTAAAAGATAAAGGCATTCCGCAAGCGTTTCTCGATATTCCAGTGCTAGGCATGAATACCATTGAATTGCGATTAGAAAAGTGGCAGCTAATATGAGTGAGTTTAGTTCCCAAGAATTGAGTCGCGAAGACAAGATGTTGATAGCGTTAAAACGTTTGTACTTAGGTGAAATCTCGGAAGGTGAATTATTAAGTTATCTGAGAAAAGATTTGTTAAAGGTGTCACAAGAGTCTTATGCCAAGTTGGTTGGTGTCAGTAGAAGAACGCTATCGGATATTGAAAATAATAATGCAAATTTATCAGTGAAAACACTAAACCAAGTGTTCAAACCATTTGGTTTGAAAATAGGCTTATTACCTCGCTTTCAAGAACATTTGGATGCAGTGATGAAACTCTAAAGCAGAATGGAGTTAAGGTCAGGCTTGGAAGTTGGACAGTTTCAAAAAAACGTCATTGTTTACTTGCTTGTCAGTTTAAGACTCAGTTTTTTGTCTGCCACTCAAGTCTCGAATTTTGCATAAAAGCCCTAAGTTACAGTGTGTAATATGATTGAATTACAAAAGGTTAAATCGTGAAGATTGGCAGAAATCAACCTTGTCCATGTGGCAGTGGCAAAAAATATAAACACTGTTGTTATGATGCCGCTCAACAGCAGTCGGTTGAAATGAATAGTGAACTTGCTCACATCCTGGCAACCAATCCTTCATTGACGATGGATGAGTTAAATGTGGTGGCTCAACACAAAATGATTGAGCGTAATAATAAAGCCGTTGATGGCTTTTTTGGGCTCTCGCCCAGTGTAATGTATAACTGGCTATATGCGCCTTTACATGAAAAATTGATGCGGTGAATATAAGGTTTACTCACCGCAAATTAGTTTTAGCTCTGTTTTGCAAGTTCGTTTCTTAAAATGGCGGCGCCATCGTGTAGGGCTTTGAGTTTTTGTTGCGCGACTTTTCGTGGCAGCGGGGCCATGCCGCAGTTGGTGCACGGGTAAAGTTTGTCGGCGTCCACAAACTGCAACGCGTTGCGTAAGGTATCGGCAACCTCTTTTGGGGTTTCTATTTTATGAGTAGCCACATCAATCGCTCCGACCATGACTTTTTTTCCGCGAACCAGTTCCATTAATTCCATAGGCACATTTGAGTTTTGATACTCCAGCGAAATAATGTCGATATTCGATTTTTGAAGACTGGGGAAGGTTTTTTCATAATGACGCCACTCTGAACCCAGTGTTTTTTTCCAGTCTGTATTGGCTTTAATGCCGTAACCGTAGCAGATGTGCACAGCCGATTCACAACTCAGGCCTTCAACTGCTCGATTAAGTGCTGGCACGCCCCATTCATCCACTTCATCAATAAAGACGTTAAAGGCGGGTTCATCAAATTGGATGATGTCGATACCGACTGCGGCCAGCTCTTTGGCTTCTTGGTTTAAGATGTCAGCCAAGACGATCGCTAATTCGGCACGGCTTGTATAGTGGCCGTCATACAGCGTGTCGATCATGGTCATTGGGCCAGGAAGTGTCCATTTAATTGGCAGGCCTGTTAAGCTTCGTAAGAATTTAGCATCTTCAACAAATACCGATTTTTTGCGGCTAATGGGCCCAATAATGGAAGGTACTTCGGCATCATAGCGATCGCGAATACGCATGGTGGTGCGTTTGTTAAGATCGACACCGGCAAGGTTTTCGATAAAGGTGGTCACGAAATGTTGTCGTGTTTGCTCTCCATCGCTGACGATATCAATGCCGGCTTCAAGCTGTTCTTGTAATGTGACTCGCAAAGCATCTTGTTTTGCTTCTTGCAGTTGCTTACCTTGCAGTTTCCATTTGGGCCAAAGCTTTTCTGGTTCGGCGAGCCAAGTGGGTTTTGGCAAGCTGCCAACGGTAGAGGTGGGGAGTAGTGTGTGCATATTTAATCCTGTATTATTTTTTGCTGCTTTTGGCGAGCCGTTGGTATTGGTTTAGGCGGCAAAGTTTTTAGCCCATTTATCTAGAATGGCTTGATAGGGTTTTACAAAGTTTTCTTCAGCCAATTTGGCTTGCTCTAATGCCAAACGGTTACGTTCGGCTCGGTCGTAATCTATTTGAGTTAATGAATAATCTTGGTTTTTTAAGCTTGGTTTAAAGGTTTTACCTGCCACAGAGTTGGCGTTGTAAATCTCTGGTCGGTAGATCTTTTGAAACGTTTCCATCGTACTAATGGCGCTAATTAACTCTAGGCTGGTAAAGTCGTTTAGCAGGTCGCCAAAGAAAAAGAAGGCGTACGGTGCGACGCTATTGGGCGGCATAAAGTAACGAACCGCTAAGCCCATTTTTTTGAAATATTGTTCGGTTAAAGAGGGTTCATTTGCCCTGTATTCCACACCTAAAATAGGGTGCTTATTGGTGGTTTGAGTGTAGACTTTGTTTTCTGAAACGCTCAGGCAGATTACGGGGCGTTTTTTAAAGTTTTGTTGGTAAGCGCTCGATTGAATAAAGGCTTTAAACAGTTTGCCGTGCAGCTCGCCATAGTTGTCTGGCACACTGAACTGCGCTCTATTTTTATTGTGGTCCAATAAGCGCACGCTAAAATCGTAATCGCGCACGTAAGAAGAGAAGTTATTGCCTACCATGCCTTCAATACGTTGCTGAGTGGCGTGGTCTATAATGTGGGTTTTTAAAATTTCAATGGTCGGGAAGGTTTGTCCATTGCCTTCAATATCAACATCAACATGAACAATTTCTAGCTCAATGGCGTAGCGATCGACGTTTTCGTTATCCCAGTTTGCGCGCGCATTAAAGTTGTGATTAATCATTTGCAGTGCTCTGCGCAAATTCTGCTGGCGGTTTTTACCACGTGCAAGATTAGCAAAATTGGTGGTTAAACGGGTGCTGTTTGATGGCTCGTAGTTTTCATCAAACACAATGTGGTTAATGCTGTAGATAAAGTCTTTATGCATGGTGTTATCCTCATAGTCGCCAAGAAAATAGATTTCTGTGTGGTTGTGTGAGAATAGTACGGCAATGCTTCTATGAAGAAAAATGACTTAATTTCAATTTAACTTGCATTAAATTCATGTAAGTACGGTTTGATTGAGATTTATAATTTAGTTCGTTACCAACGCTCTCTAGCAAAATAAGCTGTCTTGAAAGGCTTGTTTGGATTATTGGCAGGCCTGTTAAATTAGGGCGTGGTTTGATTATGTCAGTGCTCGCAAGGGCAAAAAACTGGGTGCACTATGCTTGATTTAAAACATCTCAAAACGATTGATGCGCTGCATAAACAGGGCAGTTTGGTGAAGGCGGCCGAGAGTTTAAATACAACTCAGTCAGCGTTGTCTCATCAAATTAAGTTACTGGAACAGCAGTTTGAAACGGAGCTGTTTAAACGTAAAACGCACCCTTTGCAATTTACCCAGGCCGGTCAACTTATTTTAGAAACCGCACGTACCATCTTGCCACAAATGCAGCAGTTAGAGCGGCAGTTAATTGCGTTACAGCAAGGCGAAACGGGGCGCTTATGGATTGGCATTGATTGTCACACCTGCTTTGAGTGGTTAATGCCGTTGTTGCGGCCTTATCAAGAGCAGTGGCCGAGTGTTGATTTGGATATTGTGCCCAGTTTTCATGAGTCGCCGCTAGACAAATTGCCCAAGCAAAAACTTGATTTTGTGGTGACGTCTGACCCTGAACCGATTAATCATATTGATTACACGGCGCTGTTTAGTTACGAGCTGGTTGCGGTTTTGCCTCTGGACCATCCGCTTCTTTGTAAAGCCTTTTTAACGCCTAAAGATTTTGCAAACCTAACGCTTATTACCTATCCCGCACCCGAAGCGAAACTGGATGTGTTTAAACAATTTTTACATCCCGCCAATATTCGTCCAGAGGCAATCTCTTTTTCAGAGTTAACCATTATGATTTTGCAACGTGTTGAATCAGGGCGTGGGGTTTGTGTTTTGCCAAAGTGGTTGGTTAAAAAACAGACCGATTTTTTGCATCTGCCCATTCGTTCACTGGGAGAAACAGGCCTTTGGAGTAAGTTGTATGCCGCCACACCAAAAACGCTGACCAAGCAGGCTTATATGCAAGACATGATTAACTTAATTGCGGAACGAATGGAGTTATAACGGAGGCTCAGTCGGCAGGAGTCTAAGTATTTTCATTTATTTTGAATAGGGTTGCTAATCGCGGTATAGAATGTGCTTAATGAACAAAAATAGTCAAATAATCAAAAAACTGCACAGGATTGCAAAGGAACTTAGATGTTTTTCTTAAACGGATTAAATAAGCAGACGAATGCGCTGAAAGCCGATAATCAAATCCAAGGCGCAACGCTTAGCGCTTTATCTGAAGCATTTGCAACCATTGAGTTTACGCCCAATGGCGTCATTGAAACTGCGAATGCACTTTTTTTAAATGCGGTCGGTTATCAACTCTCTGAGATTAAGGGAGAGCATCATAAAATATTTGTTCCAAAAGCGCTCTTAAACACACCTGAATATAGCCACTTTTGGTCAGATTTAGCCGCTGGCAAAACCAAGCAGGCGCGTTTTAAACGAGTGGATAAAAAAGGCAATACGATTTGGCTTGAAGCCTCCTATTGCCCAGTTTTAGATGCAAACGGTCAGGTTGTAAAAGTGATTAAATTGGCCACCGATATTACCGCGCAAATTGAAAAAGAGCTTGAGCAAGAAGCCATGGTGACCTCAATTGGTGAAGTGATGGCGATGATTGAGTTTGATACAAAAGGCAATATTCTAACGGCGAATAAGCTGTTTTGTGACACCATGGGCTACTCGTTAAGTGAATTGACTGGTAAACATCATCGTCTTTTCTTAACAGAAGCTCAGTTTTCTAGCCCTGATTACCAAGCGTTTTGGGCAAATTTAGGTAAGGGGAAAATTCAAAAAAACATCTTTAAACGCATGACCAAAGCGTCGGAAACGGTTTGGTTAGATGCCAGCTACAATCCTATTTTTAATGTAGAAGGGCAGGTGGTCAAAGTCGTAAAATTTGCCAATGATATTACCGCTCAAGAAAATGCGCGAATTGAATTGGAATTTGCCGTCGACCAGTTTAGTCAGGTGATTAGCGCGCAAGCAACTGGTGATTTAACCAAGGTGTTGCCGCCAAGCCAACATTTTAAAGGGCCGCTTCTAGAGCTTAAAGATTCCATTAACTACTCCGCTCAAAAAGTAAAAGAAGTTGTAAACATGGCAATTGATGCCGCAAACGTGGTTAACAATGCCGCTCAGAAGGTATCTCAAGGCTCAAGTAAGCTTAGTGAGCGTGTTCAAGAACAAGCTGCGGCCTTAGAAGAGACATCGGCAACCATGCACGAGATGAATAGCCAAATGCAAAGTAGCCGAGATAATGCAGTTGAGGTGACTCATATTGTTAAAAAGGTTAAAGACGACGCGGACCTAGGTGTTGAAGTTATGAAGCAAAATATTGAAGCGATGACTGCAATACAGGCATCGAGTCATAAAATTTCAGACATTGTCTCGTTGATTGATGGCATTGCATTTCAAACCAACTTGCTGGCTTTAAATGCCGCGGTTGAAGCAGCAAGAGCCGGTGAGCATGGGCGTGGTTTTGCTGTGGTGGCAGGCGAAGTGCGTAACTTGGCACAAAAGTCAGCTACCGCTTCTAAAGAGATTAAAACCCTTATTGTGGAGACAGTAGAAAGAGTTAATCAGGGGTCAAAAGTGGCCAGCGAGTCCAGCGAAATGCTCAACAGCATTAATGTTTCAATTGACTCTGTTAACTTAATGATTGCAGAGATTACCACGGCGGCGAATGAACAAGCGGAAGGCATTTCTCAAGTGCACCAAGCGTTGACTCAAATTGATGGTGTTACCCAACAAAACTCGGCTTTGGTTGACGAAACGCACGCTGCGGCAGAGGTGTTGAGCGAACAAGCCCAGCTACTTCAAAAAGAGATGGGTTTCTTTCGCACCGGTTCATAAATAAGCAAGCACTTAATCCTCCGCGTTTGCGGTAGGGTTACAAGAGGGTTGCTTTGAAGATAGATAAACATCAAGAGATAACAATGCGCCCAGCTGATCTTAACTGGGCGTTGAGTTTGATTGAACACCTTGAGGTGTGTTTTGACAGGCCTGCTCTTTTATGGCCAATAAGCTTAACGCCAGCCAGCTCTGTCCATAATTTTTAAGGCTTCAGAGTTGTATTCACCCAGTTTTGATAAGTTCAGACTATCACTTTTAAAGTCGCCCCAAGCTTTAAGGGTTTCACTGGCTTCTATGCCATCCACAACTGGGTATTCATTATTCGCATCGGCATACCATTTCTGAGATTGTTCAGAGAGTAAAAATTCGACCAGTTTATTCGCATTTTCAATGTTTTTAGCCGCTTTTGTAATGGCAATACCACTCACATTAACGTGCGTGCCTCGGTCATTTTGGTTGGGCCAAAATACCGCCACAGACTCAGCGGCTTTAATTTCGTTTTCATCCCCACTGTTTAACATTTGCCCTAGATAGTAGGTGTTTACAATCGCAATATCACACTGTCCTGCGGCAACCGCTTTCACTTGGTCGCGATCGCCACCTTTAGGTCGACGAGCAAAATTTTCTACAAAATTATCGGCCCATTGTTGCGTTTTCTCTTCGCCTTGATGGGCAATCATTGAGGCAACGAGTGACTGATTATAGATGTTGTCTGATGAACGAATGCAGATGCGTTTTTGCCATTTTTTGTCGGTAAGCGCCTCATAGGTTGACAGCTCTTCTGCTTGAACACGGTCTTTAGCGTAAACAATGACGCGCGCACGAGTGGTTAATCCTAGCCACTCACCCTCTTTATCTTGCAGGTTAGCAGGTACTTTATTTAACAGTTCTGGCTTGATCGCCTTTTGGACAACGCCCGCTTCTTTGGCACGATATAAACGCCCAGCATCGGTGGTAATCAAAATATCAGCCGGCGAGTTTGCGCCTTCAGATTCCAGCTTCTTTAATAAAGCATCGTCTTTACTGGTTAATAAATTCACCTTAATACCCGATTGGCGAGTAAATTCATCCAGCAGCGGTTTAATGAGCTGCGTTTTACGAGCCGAATAAACATTAACTTCAGAAGCCGCAGCTTGATTGATAGGGACGGCAAACGACAAACCAATCGCTAGGCTTGCTAATAATTTAATTGGTTGCTTGAAATTAAAGTTCATCATTGAGTTCCCTCATGTGTGTAAGAAGATCGATTGTATTTTTCACAGTCGATTACTATAAATAACTTTAAAACAAATGTAAACGATAATTGTTTCTATTTGATAGATTGCTTTAGAATTTATGCTCGGTTAGTTAACGGTAAATAACGGTTAATCTAAAACCGATTCATGGTTTAACCCTCGTTTTCAAATAAATAAACGGTATTAGCGAGTGATGCGAATTTTATAAAAATAAATAGTAACGATCTTATTTCAATGTAAGATTAAATCTACTTAGTATTTACGTAATAAAAGGTTGTATTTTTGAAAGCATTAACAAATCTCAAGTCAATTTTACATTCAAAAAGAGCCAATATTTTCTATTTAGAAAAATGCCGAGTCATGCAAAAAGACGGGCGTGTGCTTTACCTAACAGAAGACAAAGTTGAAAAACAATATTGGAATATTCCTATTGCGAATACCACGGTTATTTTATTAGGAACGGGTACCTCAATTACTCAAGCAGCAGTACGAATGCTGGCATCTGCGGGCGTGTTAATTGGTTTCTCGGGCAGTGGCGGAACGCCATTAATTGCAGCTACCGAGGTGGAATGGCTTTCGCCTCAAAGTGAATATCGGCCAACAGAATATTTACAAGGTTGGATGCGATTTTGGTTTGATGATAGTAAACGGCTAGCGGTTGCCAAACAATTTCAACATGCACGTTTGAGTTTTTTGCAAAGTGTTTGGAGTAAAAATCGAGATTTACAAAATGCAGGATTCTATTTGGATGATATTGATATCGAAAAAGCCATCGATCAATTTTCAAGTCAAATCGATTCACGTGAAACAGTACAAGACTTATTGTCATTGGAGGCGAGGTTTACGAAGCAGCTTTATAAAATCGCCTCTAATAGAACGCAACTTAAAGGTTTTACCCGAGAACATGATGGCATAGATACCGCGAATGCGTTTTTAAACCATGGTAATTACCTCGCGTATGGTTTAGCGGCAACCACTTTATGGGTAATTGGGATTCCGCACGGCTTTGCGGTGATGCACGGCAAAACTCGTCGCGGAGCATTGGTTTTTGATGTGGCTGACCTCGTTAAAGATTCATTAATACTGCCTTTAGCGTTTATCAGTGCCAATCAACAGTTAACCGAACAAGAATTTCGCCAGGCCTGCTTAAACGCTTTCACTGAGCAGAAGGCACTAGATTTTATGTTTAATACGGTTAAAAAAATGAGTCTAGAAGGGCAAGCCCTATGATGGTCACCTTTGTTTCTCAATGTGAGAAAAATGCACTTAAAAAAACGCGCAGGGTACTGGATGCGTTTGCTAACCGAATCGGGGATAACACATGGCAAACCCTAATTACTCAAGAAGGGTTGAATGCCGTTAAAAAACTACTACGTCAAACCGCCTCAAAAAACACGGCTGTTGCTTGTCATTGGACCCGTAATCGCCATCAAAGTGAATTAGTTTGGATTGTTGGCAAACGTAATAAATTTAATTTTTTAGGGCAAGTTCCCGTCAATAGCACCCAGAAGAATTTAATCAATACCCAGTGGGAAAATGATTGGCGTTATTTGCCTTTAATTAAATCTCTTACCGCTATTTCCGCTTTGTTTCACGATTGGGGAAAGGCATCCGATTTTTTTCAAGCCAAACTTAAAGCCGGTAAACCCATTGCCGATCCGTTGCGTCATGAATGGATCTCAGTGCTATTTATAGTGGCCCTTTCAAAAGGCAAAACGGATCAAGAATGGCTTAAACAGCTAACTGATAACAAAATTAATCAAGAGGATTGGATTGCTTTACTCAGTCAAGAAAGCAACCCGCTGAAGTCATTACCGCCAGCAGCAAAATTGGTTGTTTGGTTGATATTAAGTCACCACCGACTACCGCAATTTAAAGAAAAATCAAACATCGATAAATGGTCAGAAGACACGCCCGCTAAGACATTTGATGACTTGCTCAGCTATTTAAGTGCTGACTGGAGTTACCTAAATCCTAAAAATAAAGACGAATCTGAACAGTGTTTTCAGTTTTCAAAAGGGCTGCCATCACAATCTCAAGCTTGGCAAAAACAAGTAAAAAAATGGACTTCAAAATTTTTAGACTGTTCGAGTTTAATTGAAGAATCTATGCAAAACGGTGCTTGGCGTTTCATTCTGAAGCTCTCACGCACCGCATTAATGTTGGGCGATCATCAATATTCATCAGCAGATACTGATCCCAAAATTGGCGATAAGGGTTTTCCGCTCTATGCCAATACCGACCGCAAAACCAAAGCCTTTAAACAGCGATTGGATGAACACTTAATTGGTGTTATGCAATATGGTTTAAAAGCAGCACATCTATTACCAAGTTTTAATGGGTCAGAGCTATTACCGGTTGCCCAAGATGTTCGAGTGCTTAAACAGAAAAGTCCTAAAGCGTTTCAGTGGCAAGATAAAGCCGTGCAGAAAATACAGCAATGGAGACAGTCGCGGCCTGAAAGTAACGCACAAACACATTATGGTTTTTTTGCGGTCAATATGGCGAGTACAGGCAAGGGTAAAACCTTTGCAAATGCCAAAATTATGCGAGCTTTATCCGAAAATGGTGACAGCTTACGTTATATTTTGGCTTTAGGCCTCCGCACTCTAACGTTACAAACAGGTGATGAATATCGCCATAGAATCGGTTTGGATGATACTGAATTGGCGGTGTTAATAGGTTCTCAAGCGGTTTTAGAATTACACAATCAAAGCAAAGAAGTTACAGAAAAAACTGATGAGATGTTTACGGGTTCCGAATCCTCGGACACTCTTTTTGACGAAGAAATTGATTTTTCGGTTGAACTCAATGAAACGATTTTAAGCACTCTCCTTACCGATAGTAAAAGCCAAAAATTTCTGTACGCACCAGTCTTGAGTTGCACCATTGATTACCTGATGAAAGCCACCGAAACCATCAAAGGGGGTCGTCATCTATTGCCTGTTTTACGCTTGTTATCTTCGGATTTAGTCATTGATGAAATCGATGATTTTGACGGAAAAGATTTAATTGCCATTGCACGTTTAATCCATCTAGCGGGCATGTTAGGTCGAAAGGTGATGATTTCTTCAGCGACCATTCCGCCCGATTTAGCCTTAGGTTTATTCAATGCGTATCAAACAGGGTGGCATATTTTTAGCCAAACCCGAGACGTTTCACAGAATATCGGTTGTGCTTGGGTCGATGAGTTTGGTAGCGTAGTTGAAAATATCCGTTCAACATTCAATCCCGAAATAACAGTTTATCAAACGGCTCATAAAAATTTCATTAACCAGCGTATTCAATCTTTGCAGAAGCAATCGGTTAAACGTAAAGCGTGTTTAGTGACTTGTCAGCCAAAATCGGCAGATAGTTTTACTTTGCCAGGCGAAGAATCGATGACAGAGGCCGACTATTTTGCAGTGATTCAAGCCGAAATTATCAAACAACACCATCTGCATGCCATTATTGATACCGTTTCCCAAAAACACGTTTCATTTGGGGTTGTTCGCATGGCGAACATTGCGCCCGTAATTGCCTTAACAGAGTTTCTGGCCGAAGCCGATTGGCCTGATGACATTGAAATTCGAATCATGCCTTACCACAGCCAACAAATTTTGTTGATGCGTCATTCACAAGAACAACACCTCGATAGCATTTTAAAACGCACCAATGAACAAGCCATTTTTGAAAACGAAGTGATTCGTTCGCACCTTAATCAAATTCAACACAACCAAGTGATTTTTATTTTAGTCGCTACACCTGTTGAAGAAGTTGGGCGAGATCACGATTTTGATTGGGCAGTTGTCGAACCTTCCTCTTACCGCTCCATTATTCAATTAGCAGGGCGAGTATTACGTCACAGAGAAAAAGTGCCTCA
>JGI997J19993_1000411_pt1 | contig 12428 bp, 16 predicted proteins | sample Etolagbewater25m_FD_19993 | JGI IMG/M metagenome (IMG submission 19993)
CCTAGCATAGATTTCAATTGAGAGAAATATAACCTCTAGATCTTTATAATAATCCTGTGCAAGTTGAGCTACCTCTATTATCCTTTTGTCGTTGCTCTCTGCGATATTGTGCTCTAGTATCTCACTTTCATATTTATCTTTTGAGATTATATGAAGCTCAACATTATCACTTATAAACTTTACAACTTTGAAGTAGTGTTGTTTATCTATCTCTTTTACTTCCATCTTTGCTAAAAATCTTGCAAATGTTCTTGAATAGTACCCAAGATCATTATAAAGCTTTTTCTTATCCTCAAGCTCTATAAGTACAGTTTCTGGTACAACTATGATATTTGTCCCATTATCTGAAAGATTGAAAATATTTTGTATATTTTGAAGTATTACATTTGTATCTACTACATAGACCTTATTTGGCATTTTTGTTCCCTTTGGTTAACTTTTATCTAAGTTGTTTAAACTACTGTTATTTACTTCACTGTAGTTACCCCACTGTAGAAGTTTAAGTATATTTTCTCTCTCTTGATCGCTACTTTTAGTTTGTTTATATTTTGTATAAAATAAAGATTCTAAAAAGTTTAGAAATTTCATCATGATAAATTAGTATAGTTCACTTGGCTTTAACTCAGAAGAGGAGATACTTATATCTGCTAGTATCTGTCTGTGTTTAAATGTTTTGTCCATCTCTTGAAATTGGGCTGTTAATCTCTCTATCGCTTTTTGTTTAACCTCATATGGTGCTTCACTTATATGGTAGATCTCTAGCTTTTTTATATATACTTCTCGTGTCATAATATATCCTTATGTTTTGATTGAAAGTATTATAAATAGATAAGATTGCAAAGTAGTTACATTTATAAAAACAAAAATTATGATTTGTAACTCTTATAGAACTCTCTTGACATAATAATTCTATTGATATATAATACTGTAATACAAAATACAAGGATACATTATGACAGCGACTGTACGACTTGACAATAATCTTGAAGAAAAGTTAAATAACCTTGCAAAAAGTTTAGATAAAAAAAAGAGTGATGTTATAAGAGATGCTATAGAGTTTTATGCTACAAATGTTGAAAAAAATAGAAGATCAAGAATGTTAAATGCAATATCAAAAACTAAAGATGTAGATAAAGAGTTGATTTCTGATTTTGAAGAGGTTATCGGTGATGCTATATAAAGGTGATATTTGGTTGGTAAATTTAAATCCTATAAAGAAAAATAATGAAATGGGAAAAATCAGACCTGCAGTTGTTTTTCAAAATAATGAATTAAATCAAAATAACTACCCTACAACTATAGTGATTCCATTATCTACGGTACTTATAGAAGATGCAGAGCCTATAAGATATAGGATAAAAAAAAGAGATAATCTCAAAAAAGACTCAGATATAGTAATAACTCAAATTAGAGCTATCGATAACTCAAGATTTGTTGAAAAAATAGGAAAACTAACTGATAATGAGACCAAAATAGTAAAAGAGTTTATTGATGAGATTATGGAATAGTAGAAAATCTTATTAAAAAAATTATGATTTGTAACTCTTATAGAACTCTGTTGAGATATAATACTATATAAAAAGGGGCTCATATGAATCTTTATATAGATTTTGGTGGTACAAACTTTCGCTATGAAATAAACAACAATAAAATAAAAACTTTAAAAAGTGAAGATATAGATCTTAAGAAGTTTTTAGATTATGTTATTTTAAAACATAAAATAAAAAATATCTATATCTCTTTTGCAGGTCATATAAACAAAGGCTCTATAATCTCCTCACCAAATATAAATATAGAACCTTTTAATATAAAAAAATATCTTCTAAAAAACTATGGGATAAAAGTAAAAATAGACAATGACCTAAACTGCGCTGCACTTGCAGAGTATAAAAATATAAAAAAGAGAAATATCGCTGTTTTTTATATAGGTACAGGTTTTGGGGCTGCTTTTATAAACAATGGTAAGATTGTAAAAGGGGCAAACAACTTAAGTGGGGAGATAGGACATATACCTTTTAGAAAAACACCATTTAGATGTGGCTGTGGTAGAGATGACTGTTTGGAGCTTAGTGTAAGTGGGAGTGGCTTGATAAGGTGGTGCAATCACTACAATATAGCTACAAAATACGCAAGGGTGGATCAACTAGAAAAATTAGATGATAAAAATGGTAAAATTATTTTAAAAAACTTTTACGATGGTCTATCTCACGCTTTTCACACCACTTTAAATCTATTTGATTTTGACCATCTTGTGTTAGGTGGAAGTGTTGGAGTTAATAGTGATATAAAAAACTATTTGAAAAATCAATTTAAATACTCCTCATTTGACAAAAACTCTCTTGAGATATCTATATCAAAACTAAAAGAGGGAAGCTTAGAGGGTGCGAAACTACTCTAAGTACTCTGTTATCTTTTGACTATATAACAGTTCAATCCAATGTTAATCTTATCTAAAACTTAACACGAAATTGAGCTACAGTTACAAACATATAATCAAATTTTACAAATAGATATGATCTGTAACTGTTATGTTGTCATTTATAGTTATCATTCTAAAATTAATTTTGAAGGATAATTATGAAAAAGATCGTTTTCTCGTTTTTAGCAGGTGCTGCTCTTATGGCTTTGGGTATTATAACTATGATGCCCGGTATGATGATAGTTGAACATGAAAGTAAATACTCAACAGTAGATGAGACCACAAAGGCTTTGGCTGATTCTATAAAAGCAAATGGCTGGAGTGTAGCAGGGAAGATAAGAAATATGAACAAAACTATCCAAAAACATGGGCTTGATTTCAATAGAGAGGTTAGAATCATAGAGCTTTGTAAAGCTGATTATGCAAAAGATATGATAGAAACAAATCCAGAGATATCTACTATGATGCCTTGTGCTTGGGGTGTATATGAAAAAGATGGAAAGGTGCTAATAAGTGCTATGAATATGGGACTTATGGGGAAGATGTTTGGTGGTAATATTGCAAAAGTAGTAGGTGAAAGTGTAGCTTCTGATGAGCACAATATCTTAAAAGCAGTTATAAAATAATGATCACAAGCTCTTTTGCAGGGTATGGAAGCTTAGTTATATTTCTAATAGCTTATCTTATGATAGCATTAGAGGAGAAGATAAAAATAAACAAATCAAAACCAGCTCTATTAGCTGGTACTTTGATATATGTACTTATTGCGTTTCATTATAGTTTTTATGGAAAAGATATAGAGAGTTTACACCACAACATAGTGGAGCTAGTATATGAGATAGCATCTATATATTTCTTTTTGTTTGTTGCTATGACATATATAGAAACTCTAATTGAGCGAGGTGTATTTGAAGCTTTAAAATACAAACTTCTTCTAAAAGGGTATAACTACAAAAAACTTTTTTGGGTTACGGGATCTATAGCATTTTTCTTAAGTCCAGTTGCTGATAATCTTACAACGGCACTTATCTTATCAACTGTACTTTTAACACTAGAGCATCATAATAAAAAGTTTTTAGTCCTTGGTGCTATAAATATTGTAGTTGCTGCAAATGCAGGTGGGGCTTGGAGCCCTTTTGGAGATATCACTACACTTATGGCTTGGACCGCTGGGAAAGCTAGCTTTGAAGAGTTTTTACTACTATTTCCAGCTTCTTTTATAGGGTGGATTGTGACAGCTTATCTATTGAGTATCAGTATACCTGATGGATCTCCTGGGGATAACAATAGTGGCTCTTGTAAGATGGAGGATAAAAGATATATAAAAAAAGGTGGGAAAGTTATCATAGCACTTGGAGTTTTAACAATCTTTATGGCTGTTTGCTCCCACCAAGTTTTACATCTGCCACCATTTTGGGGGATGATGTTGGGATTGGCTTTTTTAAAGTTTTATTCAACTATTCTTAAAAAAAGAAACGATGAGCATATACTTATCTACAAAAGGATGGCAAGTGTAGAAAATGACACTTTGCTTTTCTTCTTTGGTCTTTTGGCTGCTGTTGGGGGGCTTAGTTATATAGGTTATATAGCTATCATCGCTGAAGTTTATGAAGTGGTTGACCCATTTTTTGTAAATATTGGTGTAGGGATCATATCTGCAGTTATAGATAATGTACCTGTGATGTTTGCTATACTTAAAGCAAACCCAACTATGGATGTGTCAAATTGGCTTTTGGTAACTCTAACTGCTGGTATTGGTGGCTCACTTATTAGCTTTGGTTCTGCTGCTGGTGTTGGTGTGATGGGGCGACTTAGAGGTACATATACTTTTATAAGTCATATGAGATATGCGTGGGCTGTTGCTATTGGGTATATGGTCTCAATAGCTGTTTTTTATCTACAGTTTTATATATTTTAAATATAATTATAATATACTTTATATATCTTTTTTATATAAAGGAGACTAAAATTGGATTTTGAATATGATCAAAATAAAAGTACAAAAAATAAAGAGAAACATAATATAGATTTTGATGAAGCAAAATTATTATAGAATAATAAGTGTAAGAAGATGTAGAAAAAATGAGGAAAAAGATTATGAAAACAATAACAGCTAAAGAGTTTGACAAAAAATTTGATAATGGTGAAGATATTAGCCAATATTTAGATTTTTCAAAATCTACAAAATTAGGTAACTTTGAAAAGAAAATCACTAAAACTAAAAAAATAAATGTAGATTTTCCAGAAAATATATTGTTATTATTAGACCAAGAAGCTCAAAAAATCGGAGTAACAAGACAATCTATAATAAAAGTTTGGATAGCAGAAAGACTAAAAGAGGAGCAAAAATACAATCACAATATTTGAATATTATCCTCATTGGTGTTATATTTTATACCATATTGGATCAATTTTAAAGATAGATTGATAATATCTTTTGTGACTAAATTAGAATTACTTTTTCCAAAATCAAATCTCAATCTATCTTTATCAAAATCCAAATAGTATAAAGGCTTTGAGATGATCACTAGCTTCATAAGCAAATGATCTTCACAGTAGTCAAAATCACAAGGAGTTGCATCTTTAATCGCTCTTACTATATCCATAGTATCAAGTGGCTTTACGATTCTGTGTTTATTATAATGACTTTTACAATAGTCACATCCTTTTTCTTCGGTACAAAAAAATTGATTATTTATCACTATAATCTTTTGTTTTGGTTTAATATTTGTGATATGCTCAACTATTTTTGTACCATCTGTATCGTTTGTATCTACTATTACTGTATCATACTCTTTTGAGTTATATAGAGTGTAAAACTCCTCTATGTAAGATATCTTATCGATTAGTATATCTATTGGTAGATGTTTTATCATTTGGCACAGATTTTCTAAATCTTTTATATTGTTATCGTATATTAATATTCTCATTAGGTTAATCCTGTATTAAGTTTTATTTAAGATTAAAGGAGATAGCTTTATCTATTAACCACTTTATCTTTAATCTCAGTTTATTATTTGCTAATCTCTAGCTATCCATCTTCAAGTCGCGCGTAATCTCTTTGTTAATCTTAAATAAAACTTAACACTTGATTAGACTCTATTCATCTTTATTGTTAAATATAATTTTAAAAGAGACTCCATTTTCAATATTTTCAACCAAAATATCACCACCAATTTTCTCTACTATCTCCTTACACATATATAGTCCAACCCCTGTACCAGTTTTCTTTGTTGTGTAGTTTAGATCAAATATCTTTGATAAAATATCGTTTGGGATACCACCTGCATTGTCTTTGTATTCTATGATTGTTTTACTATCGGTTTGAAAAGATTTTATATCTATCTTTCTATTTTTTAGATCGTTTTGGATAAAAGCATCTTTTGAGTTATTTATTAAGTTTATAAATATATGTTTGACCTCATTTGGTATAACCTTTATTGTAATATCCTCTTTAATATCAATAGAGATATCTATATTGTTATGGACTATATCATCATGCAATAATAGTTGAACAGAGTTTAAAATAGTTTTTAAATCTATATTTTGAAGTGTATCAACCTCTCTAAAAAAACTTCTAAATTGATCAAGTGTTTCAACTAGATGTTTTAGTTGTATATCTATTTTATCTCTACATTGGTAAAATGACTCTTCACTAAAATCCTCTTTGATCTCAATTTTTGCTATTGTTAAACCTATTATATTTAAAGGCTGTTTCCACTGATGTGCTACAATATCAAGTAGTTCACCCATTGCGGCTAGTTTTGATTGTTGCTCTAGTAGTCTGTTTTGTGCATCTATATGATTTATTTTTAATATCTCTCTTCTAAAAAAATAGATTAAAAAAGTGGTCATAACTACCATAGATAAGAACATAATCAAATAGATAGAGTTTTTACAATCTTGAAACTCTTCAAAAACTTTTTTAAACATAGCATCTAGGTTGTATTCAAATTTCTCTAGCTTCTTTATTATCTGAGTATATTTTTGATTATATTTTTTATTTGGTGTTTTTATATATTCAAAAGTAGTTTTTTGTAGATCTAAATACTCTTTGTTTAGTTTTATAAACTTATCCAAGATATATCTACTGTCTCTTAGTTTAGAACTAGCATACATCTTGTTTTTTTCTAGATCTATTAGTGTTTTAAAAGACTTATTTGTATTATCAAAAGAGTTTTTGATATCATCTATTTTAGATCTATCACCGCTTAAGTAGTTTATTACAAATAGATTTGTGTTTACTATGTTGTACTTTATATCGCTAAAGTTTTTTGCTATTGCAGTTCTGTCTAACACCATAAAAGAGGATTTTTTATCTATCTTATAATACTTATATAACAATACAGACTGAATAAATAATGTTAAAACTAAAAATATTGTAATAATTTGCTTTAATTTTTTTATATTTTTCACTTGGTCACCTACTAAAATTTATTCTACATTATAATATATATATATATAAAATTATTAACAATTTTCAAATATTACATTTTATATATTTTATTTACCATAGGGAATATGAAAAATATTATAACAGTATTAAACTTATGTCAAGATTTTCTATAGGGAATAATAATGTTAAACTATTTAGAGATAGAGGATAAAGATATAAAAGAGTTTCATAAAAGAGTTGCAAATAATGTAAAAAAAATTAGAAAAGAGAAAAATATCACACAAACTGATCTATCCCAAACAATTGGGCATAAATCTATGAGTACAATAGGCAAGATAGAAGCTAACTTAGAAAACAAACACTACAACATAGAGCAGCTATATAAAATATCTCATGCTTTAGATGTAAATATATGTGAATTTTTCAAATAGATATAATCTGTTAAATCTGAATTTTTCTAGTACCCATCCAGAAGATGATGGAAGCCTAGTTATGATGGTTTATTTTTATTGAATATTCTTAAAATTTCTATCTCTTTTTTGATTGGTTTAATTCTATAAATAATAGTATATTTTTTATATGTCATATCTCTAATATTTTTATCACTAAAATATTGTGATTGAACATACATAGTTGGATTATTTGGAATTAAATTTATGTTTTCTTTTAACTCATTTTTAAACTTCATACTTGCACTAGGTTTATCTAGTGCAATATGTGCTATAATTTGTTTTAATTGTTTTAAAAAAGTTGGTTTATATATTATGGTCATTTTTCAGGAAAGTTTGCTAACATAACCATTATTTACTACTTTTGTAATGATTCAGTAAATGTATCAATATCATTCCAAAAATCAGTATTACTAATCATTTTAACTTTATCATTATCTATCTCATCAATATCTTGTTGTAATTGTTTTTGTCTTTCATAAAAATAAGGATCATATTCTAAATTTTTATCTTTTACAATAGTAATATTTTTACTGTGATTATTAACATAATTCATAAAACTTTGCATATAGCTATCTTGAATTTGTACTGCTATAGTTTGCATAGTATTCTCCTATAATTTATTTAATTGATTGATTGTATCACATTTGAACTAAGAATATGTGTAATTAAAACTACTTTCAATATAATCCCGTGTTAAGTTTTAGATAAAACACCATCACAAAATGATAAGCTCCGCAAACCATAGAAAACTAAAAAAACCTATGATATCAACTAAAGTTATAACAACAACAGAGCTAGCAACTGCTGGGTCAAGATTGAGTTTTTTAAGTACTATTGGTATACTAGATCCCAATATCCCTGCACTTAAAAAACTTACAAACATAGATAAACCAATAGCTGTAGATATAAGTATATCACTAAACCAAATCTGAGTGATACCAAAACTCAACACACCAAAAAGGACCCCATTTAGAAGTGACATACTTATCTCTTTTTTTAGTATCGGTTTCATATTACTAAGTGTTATCTCACCTAGTGCCATCTGTCTTACTATTACTGTCATAGTTTGAACAGATGCAGTCCCTGCCATATTTGCTACTATTGGCATAAGAACAGCAAGTGCTACTATAGTCTCTAAGGTGTGTTCAAAGATACCTATTACAAGTGAAGCTATCACTGCATTTATAAGATTTATAGTAAGCCAAGTGGCTCTTGTCTTTGTAGTTTTAGTGAAGTTCTCTTGTATCTCCTCATTTTCATCGATTCTATTTAGATTATAGATCTGTTTTGTTGCTTTAGCTTGCATGATATCTATTACATCATCGTGAGTTATTCTACCTATTAGATGCCCCATCCTATCTACAACTGCTAAAGATACAAGGTCATACTTCTCAATCATATTTACAACTTCATCAACTGATTCGTGGGATACTATGCTGTACTCATCACTATATCTACCAAGTATCTCTTCAAATTTTGAGTCTTTATCTTCAAGTATCAGATCATCAATAGCGATTGACTTTATAAACCTTGATTTTTCATCTGTTATGAAGAGATTTTGAACAGTTCCCATACCACTATTTTTAAGCCTTGCTAACTTCTCTATAGCATACTGTACAGTTCTTGTAGCACTTACTTTGAAAACTTCTGTTTGCATCAAAGAGCCAGCTTCATTGTGATCATATGAGATAAGTTTCTCTATATTTTTTTGAGTTTTATCACTAAGTAGGAGAAACACCTCCTCCTCTTTTGATTTGTCTGCTTTAGCTATGGCTATAAAAAGATCTGTGGCATCATCACTTTGAAGCTCTTCTAAAATTTCTGCTAACCCTTTTGGGTCATATTTTAGTATCAGATCAACTTGAAAAGCTGTAGGAAGCTCGATAAATGTTTGAGCTCTTAAGTTTAAAGGTAAGCTATTTAGATAACTAAAAAACTTACTTTCATCTTTTTGCTTTACCGTTTCAAGATAATCAGCAAGATCAGCATCATCTAGATCCTCTATATTTTTTGAACCATTTTTTAACTTTTGAAGATATAGATCTATAGCTTTTATATCCATAAATACCCCTAACTTATCTTATCAAGATTTTCAAACCCTGGAAGTATCTTACCCTCAAGTAGTTCTAAACTAGCACCTCCACCTGTACTAATAAAACTAATATTCTCTTTCTCACCTGCTTTATCTGCAGCATTTGCAGTATCTCCACCACCTACTATACTATAAGCATAAGTATCAGCTATGGCGTGAGCTATTCTAAATGTACCTTTACTAAATCTATCTATCTCAAATATCCCCATAGGTCCATTCCATACAATAGTGTTTGATAACCCTATCGCCTCTTCAAAAAGCTTTACGGTTGCAGGTCCTATATCAACTGCACTAAACCCCTCTAAAACATCTTGAGATGGTACAATCTTTATATCTATTGGGTGATCTATATTATCAGTTATCACAACGTCAACTGGTAGATATACATTTACATTATTCTTTTTTGCATTTTGAAGAATTTGTTGTGCTTCTGTTAGATAATCATCTTCAACCAAAGAGGCTTTCATATCATACCCCATTGATTTTAAAAAGGTATTGCTCATAGCACCACCTATTACTATCTTATCAACTTTTTGTATGATATTGTTTAGTAGTGTTATTTTAGAGCTTACCTTTGCACCACCCACAACTAAACATATAGGTTTTACTGGATTATAAAGTGCCTTTGCAAAAGCATCTATCTCCCTTTTTAGTAAAAATCCAGCTACTTTAGTATCAACAAATTTAGTGATACCAACAGTTGAGCTATGAGCTCTATGTGATGTACCAAATGCATCATTTACAAAAATATCACAAAGTTGTGCAAGCTCTTTTGCTAAAGACTCATCATTTGAAGTTTCCCCTTCAAAGAATCTAATATTTTCAAGTAAAAATATATCACCATCTTTTGAAGATTTTATAGCACTGTTATCTTCTATAAAATCATCAATAAGTGTGATATTTTTATCAAGCACTCTTTCAACCCTTTTAATGATATGTTTTAAAGATAGATTTTCATCATAACCTTTTGGTTTACCAAGATGTGTTACTAACACTATTTGTTTTGCATTATGGTCTATACAATAATTTATAGTATGTAGTGCCTCTTTTATACGGTTATCATCTGTTATATTGTGTTGTTTATCCATAGGTACATTAAAATCAATCCTTATTAAGACTCTTTTATCTTTTACATCTACATCTTTTAGTGACTTTACATTTTGCATAGCTTCTATATTTGATAACATAGTGATCCTTTATATTTTATTGTTTTAAACAGTTTTGTGCAGCTTTGATAATAGGGTATGTTGTAGGTGCTGCTGTTAAAAGTGGCTGTGTTGCTACTTGTAAAGAGATGATGTTGTGTACAGTAAGATTAGCTTCTATTGCAAGACCAATTATATTTATTATCTCCCCTGCTTCCTTACTCCCCACTACTTGACCACCGATAATCTGACCACTATTTTTCATAGCTATAAGTTTTACAGATTGTTTAGAGGCATCTGCTATAGTACCTGGATGTCTATTGATCCCCTCAAAGTATCCTGTAACATACTCTATATTCTCTTTTTTTGCTCTTTGTTCAGTAACTCCTGCACTTGCAAACGCACGATCACCTATCATAGTGGAAAAAATAGCGATAGTTCCATTGAACCCTTTTAGGTTTTTTAAACTATAAAGGCTACTTCCAGCTACTCTAGCTTCTGCAGCAGAAGTTGAAGCTAACATCACTTTTGATGGATCTCTTGTGATAAAGTCTCTTCTACCACAACAATCACCAACTGCAAATATATCTTTATTTTTTGTCCTCATATACTCATCAATCCATATACCACCATAACGAGCTAGTTTTACCCCTGCATCTTCAGCTAAAGTTGTATTTGGTTGATATCCAGTTGCAAGGATGATAAGATCAGCTTTTATAGTTGTAGAGTCACATAGTTGTATAGCTGTTGCTTTGTTATTCTCTTCTAAAACACCACTTGCATGTTGTCCTAAAGCTAACTCTATCCCTTTTTGCTCCATAATCTCTTCAGCTTTTATAGCCATATCCTCATCAAAAGAGTTTGCTAAGATATGTCCACCACCTATAACAGTAACATCTTTCCCACTACTTTTAATCTGCTCTGCAAGTTCAACACCGATAAAGCCAGTACCTACAACAACTATTTTTTTTAGATCACTTTGATCTAAATACTCTTTTAAACGCTTCACTTCATCATAGTTTTTCTCAACTGTAAAAACATTTTCTAATCTCAAAGACTCTTGGAAGTTTTTATGAACAAAAGGGATAGAACCAGTTGCAAAGATAAGTTTATCAAAAGTTATTGTGTTTTCTTTACCATTTGCTATTTTAGATTCTATATCTACACTTTCTATCTTATCAACTATTTTTGTTATATTTGGCACTTCCCCACCACAAGGCATAGCGTTTTTTCCCACATCTCCTAAAATATCTCCAAAAACATATGGGATACCACAAGGTACTTGACCTTTTTCAAACTCTTTTACCACTACTATCTTTTTATCTGGATAGTTTTCACTAGCAGTAGAAGCTGCAACCAAACCAGCAGGACCAGCACCTATAATCAATATATCACAATTTATATTTTTCATCTATTTACCTTAAATTTTTTTATTATTGTATTTTAATCAAATTACTTTTTGATTACTACTCAATATACCCTTTAGAGGTGCCCTATATTTTAATTAATAGATAAATCCAAATAACCAAAGTGGAATCTTATTGTCAAGTCCGATCTCTATATCATCTGCTGCAACATATCCTTTTTCTACACCTTTTAGTTGTTTAAAGCTTTTATCTTTCCCACCTATTTCAAAAGTATATTTTTCATCAATTACAAAATCACCGCTTTTTGGATAACTTATACTATGTTCATAAGATACTGATGAAGCAAAAAATGTTTCTCTTAATGTACCAACTTTTGGATTATCACAAAATATTGAGAATAGATTTGTATTATCAAGATATAGCTTTTCAGGTTTTGATATGATACTCACACCACTTGATTTAGCCCCTAGTATTCTAATTAGTCCTGCTGCTTGTAATATTCCTAAATATTTATAAAGTGTTCTTTGATTAAGTTCAACTGCACCACAAAGCTTTGA
>JGI997J19993_1000412_pt1 | contig 12406 bp, 11 predicted proteins | sample Etolagbewater25m_FD_19993 | JGI IMG/M metagenome (IMG submission 19993)
TGGCGGCGGGCGTGGCGGATATGGATCAGGTTTATCAGGAACTGTAAATACTGGTGGCGGTGGCGGTGGCGCTGGCGCAGGAAGTGCATACAGGGGTGGTTCCGGCGGTTCCGGTGTGGTTGTTGTTTACTATACATTATAATATATATAAAATCATGGCGCATTTCGCAAAAGTACAAAACGGATTAGTAACGCAAGTAATCGTAGCAGAAAAGGAATTCTTTGATACATTTGTTGATTCTTCTCCCGGAGAATGGATTCAAACCTCTTATAATACAAGAGGAGGAATTCACTACGGTCAAGATGGACAACCAGATGATGGTGAAGCGTTAAGAAAAAATTACGCTGGAATTGGTTATTCTTATGATCAACAAATAGACGCATTCATTCCACCCAAGCCTTATACAAGCTGGATTCTCAATGAAGAAACTTGTCTCTATGAAGCTCCAGTTCCTTATCCCGAAGACGATAAAATATATCGTTGGGATGAAGAGACAACTGATTGGGTAGAGGTAAAAACAAACACGGTGAACGTATGAAATTATATTAGAAGATTATTTATTATTTTATTTTATTACTACAATATTTTATATTATATTGTCATATTAATATTATATTAATTTAACAAAATAACATGAAAGAAGTAGAAAATATTAGAAGAAAAATATTATTAGAATTTAAACATATAAATTTCTTAAAAGATAATCATACATATAAAGTTAATGAAAAAGATTTAACCTGTGTATCAAATTGTTTAGATAAATATAAAACTCCTTTTGATAGTGAAAATATAGCAACTAAATATGCTAAAAAAAATAAACTAAAAAAAGAAGATGTACTCAAACAATGGGAAGATAAAAAAAATGCAGCTTGTGATTTAGGTACAAGAATACATGATTTTGCAGAAAGAAGATTTTATTCTAAAGACATAATACCAGAATTAGGACAAGAAATTGCAGTAATGAATTATTGGGATTCTTTAGATAAAGATGACAATATTATACCTGTATTATGTGAAACAAAAGTTTGTTCTGAAGTACTTGGTTATGCAGGTACTTTTGATTTATTGCTTTACGACATAAAAAGAAAAGGTTTAAAAATTTGTGATTATAAAAGTAATGGTGATTTATATAAAAATTTTAACAACCAAAAGTTATTAAAACCTTTTGATTTTCTTTTAGATACAAATTTTAATAAATATCAATTACAATTATCTTATTATCAAATACCATTAGAAGATATAGAAATAAATGTTGTAGATAGAGAAATTATATGGTTAAAAGAAGATGAAACATATGAAGTACTTCCAACACTTGATTTTAGTCATCATATAAGATATTATCAAACCCTAAAATAATTATATATGGACCAATTACTTAGTATATTTGATTTGTATTATATTTGTAGTACAGTATTAGTAACATATGTTGCTATAAAAACAATTGATGGTATTGATAAAAGTAAACCATTACCCCAAGCTGTTAAAGAAACAATTACTGTTGTTTGCAGTTTAATACTTGCTTTTATATTTTTACATTATAATTGGTCAGAAGGCAAATCTTTAATTCCTTCATTTTTTGCTTCTATTATAGCATATAGCAAATTAATCAAACCTATTCTTAAGGTTTTAAATTTAGGATATATAAATTAAAATGTGTGAAATAATAACTAAACTTCAAACTATTTTAAAGGATGATAATTTGCAAGATCAAAAAATGCTCTTATTAGCTCAATTGGTTGATGATAGATTTACAATAGTAGAAAATCAACACAATGAAGTAGTTAATACTTTAAAAAAACTTAATGATAATATATTAAGTATAAAGAATGAATTAGAAACTGTAATTGAATATACAACTAATTGTCCTGTTTTTAAGAAAAAAGATCATTATGAAACACTTACATTTCTTATTACAAGACCTAAAATTCTAATAGCTACATTAGTAGGTACACTAATATTAGTGTTTTTTGGTTTACAAACTACTATAATAAATACCATGAATTTAATAAAAATATTAATTCCATGACTAATCGTGAAATTATAGAACGAGTAAAGAGAATGTATTATGAAAAAAATACACCTCAAGCTAATAAAATTTTAAGTAATAGACAAATATTTAATAAATTAGTTAGTGCTCGAAATAGAGTTATTGCTCAAGAAGCTGGTAGAAATAATTTACCTAGTGATTTTTCATATCAATCTTTACAAGTATCTTTAGTAGATAATATTGAAGGATTTGATACTTCTATATATGCACCAAATGTTAAAAAATCTTTACTTACAATACCAGAAATACTTAGTGATGGAACTAAACCCTTGATTAAACTTGTAGGTGATGTAGGTGGTAAAAATACTTTTTATAAAACAACTTGGGATCAAAAGAAAAATATTTTAGGTAATAAATATATTTATCGAAAAATATTTTATTATATATATAATGATTATTTGTATATATTAAATAATAACAAACTTGATAGTGTTGTAATAACAGCTGTATTTGCTGATTTTACATTTGAAAATATTAATCTTCCAATTCTTGATAGACGTTTTATTGCTGATGCAAGAATAATTGATAATATTGTTGCATTAACTATTGAAGAATTAGCTGGTAAAAAAATACCACAACCAGCACAAGAACAACAAGCTTAAGTCGTGAAAGGAATTACTGACTCTTATAAATTATATCGTACTACAAGAAATGATGGTGTTGATATTAATACATATAGAAAAATAGCATGTTCATTTATAGAATTTATAATATTAAAACTATCAGAGGGAAGAATTGTAAGATTACCAGAGGGATTAGGTGATTTATATTTTTCTGGTAAAAAAGTTAAACCTAAGATAGACGAATATGGAAATATTACAAAATTATCTATTGACTGGAAAGAAACTCTTAAAAATTGGAAAACAAATCCTCCAGACGAAAAAAATAAGAATTATATTTATCACTTTAACGAACATACTTGTGGAATTAGATATAGATTCATTTGGAAAAAAAGATTTAGTGTAGTCAAAAATAAAAATTTTTATTTGTTTGTTCCAGCAAGAGCATTAAAAAGAAAGTTTGCACAAATTATATTTAATGAAGAAACTGAATTTATAGTAAGAACATAATATGAATCTTAAATACGTATCAATAGAAAACATCCTTACTAAAATCTATAGAGATTATGGTAAACAATTAGATGAAGGTGATGTTATTGAATGGGTTGGTGAAGCATTAGATGCTTTGATAGCCGGTACAGTAGCATTTGACAAACGAGTTGCTATAATATTAGTAAAAGAATATCAATGTCTTTTACCTCATAATTGTGAATCTATTTTACAGATAGCAAAAAATAATGATTATGATTTAACTAATATTTATAATTTATCATCTTCAGATGAAGATGTTGAATTATATGATATTGATGGTAATCTTATTGTTCAACCAATAGAATCCACTGTTACTCCTTATTTAGAAATCTCCTCATCATCTGGTTTTTGGAATCCAGTTACTATACAAGAAAATTTTAGTCCTGTTCGATTAAGTAATAATACTTTTTTTGACGAAATTACTCCTCCTGAAATTAGAGAAAATTCTTCTAAAAAAAATAATTTTGAATATACAATTATAGAAGAATCTCTTTTAAGATTTAATTTTAAAGAGGGTCAAATCTATATTGCTTTTTACCAAAGAAAAATGAACGAAGTAGGTTTTCCTATGATACCTGATCATTATGTGTTTCAAAAAGCAATTGAGAGTTATATTATTTGGAGATTAAGTACAAAAGATTTTTATAATCATGTTCTTGGTTCAGATTCAAGGCTTGTGAAATCAGAAGCAGATTGGATTAAATTTAAAGAACAAGCTAGAGCTTTGTCTATTATTCCTCAAACTGTAGATGAAATGGAAAGATTAGTTAGAAATAATAATAATATTGTACAAACAAGTAGTAGATATGAAAACTTTTTTGACAATAATTATTATGGTTCTGGGAATAGAACTACTTATGTCAGATAACTAATAATATAATATATGCAAAACAAAGGCTTAAATACAGATTTCTCACCATTACTTCAACCTGAAGGTACTTATACATATGCTTTAAATGCTGTAAATCAAACTAACACTGGTGATTTTGGTTTCTTATCTAAAGAAATGTCAAATGAATATATTGATACTTTACCAGAAGGATATATTGTTTTAGGTTCAGTTCATCTTAATAACAATGATGAACTGTTATTTTTAACATTTGATGGTATTTCAGAAATAGGAATTTTAAATGAAAAAGAAATTTATACTCAGATTCTCAATACTAGAGTATTAAATTTTTCAGAAAAATATCCTATAAGATCAGTATTTAGATTAAGAAAAAATGAAGAAAGAGTTGTTTATTTTGTCGATGGATTAAATAAACCAAAATCTATTAATTTAGATAGATTAAGTAATTATTATTCTACTGATTTTAGAGAATGGTTAGATTTAGGTAATTTAGAAGAAGATTATATTGGAGAAAAATGGTCAAGTTTAAAATTTAATCTTGTCAAAAGTTACAATGTAATTCCTGATTTTAATGGTATTGAAATATTACCTTCTGGTAATGTAAAACCTGGAAGTTATTCTTTTGGTATTATATATGTAGATGAAGATACAAATAGTACTAATGTAGTTACCACATCTAATTCTGTTAACATTTATAATGATCCTTTAAATAGAGAATTTTCTAATATTAGAGGTAGTAGAAATGTTACATCAGCAGTTATGTCTTATTCACCAACAGACAAAGCAATTAAAGTTTCTGTTGGTAATTTAGATACATCATATCCTTTTTATAGACTAGTAATCATTCAATCTAATAATATGACAGGTATAGCTAATAAAGCATATCTGAGTGAAATTCTTTCTATAAATCAAAGTGATTATATTTATTATGGTAATGATGAATCATTAACATCTATACCATTAGAATCTGTAAGTATTGATAAACAAGATATTGAAACAGTAGAATTCATTGAACAACTTGAAAACAGATTAATTTTAGGTAAATATAAAACTAAAAATATTAATTTTGTTGAATTTCAAACTAGTGCTTCTAAAATCAGAAGTCATTTGACAACAAAAAAAGTTTATTTAAATACTATTAAAGGAACTGGTAATCCTAAAAATCCACTTTCTACATTTGATTCTGTTGGTTATATGCCGGGAGAAGTATATTCTTTTGGTATTAATTATGTATTTAATGATGGTAGTATAAGCCCTACATATCATATTCCTGGTAGAAATAAAAAAGAATTACGTGAATCTGTTGATGGATTTAATGATAATATGGATTATTATGAAACTCCTTATTCTAAATATCCAGAAATACACAGTTATATCAATCGCAATAATTATTGGGGTAAAGACAGTTATGGTAGTTATTTAACTGGTTCAGCAAAACGACATCATAAATTTCCAACAAGAAAAGATAGAGGAATTTCTCTTTATGAAAAAGAAGAGAGTTCTGTTAATATTTATAGTTATAAATTAGAGATAAAAATTACTTTAAAATCAGGTAAAACTTATCCTATAAACAAGATTACTAATGAACCTATTATTATAGGTTGTAATGTATCATATAAAAAAGCAAATTCTACTAGTTATAATGAATTTAGTACTTTATTGACATCTAATGTTACTATAGAAACATTTATTGATCAAGTTTATAAAGGTGATGTTGAATTACAAATTTTAGATAGTGGTGTTCAAGGTATAATTAGTGGTGAAATATTAACACATATTGATTTGTTTAATATTGAATTTATTTACACACCTATATTAGAAGAAACATTAAATCCTGCTTATTATACTAATATTTATGGTATACGATTTGATAATATTGAAAAACCCCATCCTGATGTTGTTGGTTATTTTATAACTAGAAATGAAAGACTTGATAGTGATAAACTTATAATTGATAATGCTTTATTTGGTCCATTAACAAAATATGATACTGGTTCAACAGATTATCGTGTTTTCAATAAATGGATAAACAAAGCTACTCTTGATAATGAGTCAATTTATTTCTTTTCTCCAGAATTTCAATTTAAACATGATACTTTAAATTTTGATCATATTCAAATTGATGGTTATTATAATACTTCAATAACTACTTCAAGAAATGCTGGAGAACCTGCTGATACCGAAGGTGATTATGATATCAATGAATATGGAGTAGTTGTTTCAGATATTATGGAAGGTACTTCATATAATCCTGATGTACATGCTGATTCTGATGATGATGGTTTTAATTTACTTGTTGGTTATAGAAATTCAAATCTTACTTATGATAATAAAACTGCTGATATAAAATGGTCTTATGACGAAGATAATAATTCAGCCATTGAAAATATTATGTATATCGGTGCTGCTAATAGTAAGTTTTATAATGGAAAAACATTTTATAATGCGTGTCAAGATAATAAAATAGGTATTATTAAATTCAGTGAAGGAAATGAAATTGATACTGCGTTATTTAATGGTGGAACAAGATTATTTTATGGATCATTAATTTCAAATAATGAAAGTGCTTATACAAATTTTGTAGATAGAGATTATTATAAAGAGCATAATAATATTATTTATTTTGATTCTGATGATCTTGGTAATAGTGTATCTGTATTTAATGGTGATGCTTATGTAAATGCCTGTTCACCAATTGCATCTACATATTTTGGTATGATAATGGCAGATAGAAAAAAGAAAGACAAAAAATCTTCTGGTATTCTTGGTGTAGCTCTTATTGTAGTTGGAGTTGTAGCTACAATATTTACTGCTGGTGCAGCAATTGGTGTATTTGCAGCTTTAAGTACAGCTGCTACTATTGGTATTACAGCTGTAGCAGCATTAGCTCTTTCAGCTGGAGCATCAATGTATGGGTCATATTTAGAATTAGAAGCTCTTAAAAAAATGATCAGTGAAGATTATCCTAATGGACTTGACCAAGGTATCAGAGATAGTGATATGACAGATGATGATAAATGTAATCTTGATGCTGGAACTAAAAATACTGATGATTGTATTGCATGGTTTTCAGATAGATTAACAGATCTTGTCATAGAATCTTCTGTTAATATGGGTTTACGTTCTAGTTTAAATAGTATTGGTATTGACTTTGTTAATAGTTTTAGTAAATCTGGATATGATATCAATGAATATAGAGCATATCTTACAGAAAAACTTACTTTAGTTGATCCTGAAAGAGGCGATGGTAGAATTTATCGTGGTTTTGCTAATACAGAATGGTATGATGTTAATCCTGATTATACTAAAATAAATAGAGAAAAGATATTTATTCATTTACCAATGACTTATGATGGTAGAGGAACTGATGGTGATTATTCTGAAAAATATAATAATAGATTGCTTTATAGCCAACAATCTTTTCAAGAAGAACAAACAGATAATTATAGAGTTTTCTTAGTAAATAATTATAAAGATTTTGATGGAGAACATGGTGTTATAACTGGATTATTTAGATTAAAAAATTCTATTTATATACATACATCAGAAGGATTGTGGTTTTTACCACAAAACATACAAGAAAAAGTTACCAGTGAATTAGTAACTTATATTGGTACAGGTGAATTTCTAGCTATTCCTCCTAAAAAAATAGAAGAGGGTATTACAAATTTTGGTAGTCAAACTGATTTTGCTACTATTTTTGTAAAAGGTGGAGTAATCTTTATTAATCAACGAGTTAATAAAATATATTATTTTACAGGTACAGAAGCTGTTGAAATATCAGAAAAAGGTATGAGAAATTGGTTTTTAAATAATCTATCTTTAAATATTAAAAGTCAATTATATAATTTATCAGAATATAGATGGAGAATTAATAATCCATCTATAGGATGTGGAGTATTATCTGGATATGATCCTAAATTAAATAGATTACTTGTAACTAAAAAAGATTATGAATTTACTAATTTAGTTAATTATGTAGGTGAATTTAGTTATGATAAAACAGATTATATAACTGGAGATGTATATATCAATGATAATATATTTAACATTGTTGATAAAGCTGAATATAAATTAATTAAAGATTTATCTTTAGATAACTTTGTTGAAGACAAAGATGTTACTTTATCTAATGTTGATATAAATAAAATATTAGTATCTGAAAAAAACATTGTTGGAAGATGGTTTAATAAAAATATTCTTACTTATAAAACAATAGATTATAGCAATCCTTATTATATAGAAACAAATACTAATGAAATCAATTGGGATAATTTGTTAATCAATAGACCTAATGGTTTAAATTCTACATATATAAATGGATATTTTTCTACTACTTTTATACCAAAAGAAACAAAAGATTATACTTTCTTTACAAAAAGTGATGATGGTTCAAGATTATATATAGATACAATTGTTGGTGGAGTTGTTGTACCAGATTTAGTAGTTGATAATTGGTATGATCAAGCTGCTACTTTTAGAATAGGCACAAGAAATTTAATTGCAAATAAAGAATATACGATTAGAATAGAATTTTATCAAGGTACAGGTTCAGCATCTTTATTAGCTGGAATAACTTCTATATCTGATGAAGGTGCTATAATTGAAAAATATGATACTGGATATATCAAATATATTCCTCCAACAGATTTTGAAGGTATAGATTATTTTAAAGTTAAAACAGATAAAACTATTTATACAGAAGAAGAAGAAACAATTGCTATTATTGTAAAAGATGTAGATGGAAGTACAGAATCTTTTCCTTATGAATTAGATCCACCAATAACTTCGTATCCTGTTCCTTTATATAAAGAAATTATAAATTTTCCAATAACAGCATCTGGAGATTTATTAATACGAGATAGAATTACTGTTCCACATAAGTTTACAATTTTTTATACAGATAATCAAAAATTTGTATTTGATAAAACTACATATTGGGATGCTGATATTAATGAAGAAGATATTAGACATATAGTATATGAGGCTGGAGAAAATGTATTAAAAATAATCATTGAATGTGATTGGATAAATCCTTTAAATAATTCTGATTATATAAAAGAAATTAATTATGAATTTGAATATTATTTAGCATGATTATAAATTATTATTTAGCAGATAAAAATACTACTGAATTATTAAAAGTATCAGGTGCATATAAATTTGATTCTTGGTCTAAACATTATAATCTTCAAGTAAGAATCGATTTAGATTTTGAACAAATATTTCCTGTTGGGGAAACTGAAGTCATTGGAAGATTTNGTTATGTACTTGATGGTNTAACTTATTATACAGATGTTATTATTACAGATAGTATTAATACATCTAAATACATAATATTTGATATTTATACAGGTGATGTTAAACCAACAAAATATAATAGTGAATATAGTTGGAGTATTGCAGCAAGTGATCCTATAAATTTTGATAATTATACAGAAGTATTTCATTATAGTGTAATATTAAATACTAGTTTTGATCATGAAATTGGTATAGAAACTAATATAGATCATGATTTTAATATAGGAATACTTGGTAAATATTATAAAATTCAGTATACTGTAGAATCCAATTCTTTGTTTAATTTATATGTTATGTTGGGTTCTAACAAAGGAAATGTTGTTCAAACAAATGGTACATATGTTGAATATTTAAAGTTAACCGATCTTAAAAAGATTAGTTTTTTTGCGAGTGGTTTAGTTACTTTATCAAAATTTACTATAGAAGAATATATTGTTATTTCAGATCAATTAGATTTTACAGATAAAGAAGCTTTTATTAATAATTCGTGGACACTAAGTTATTCTTTAGATACAAATAATTGGGTTTCATTTCATTCTTATATGCCAGATTATTATTTAAATACTAATAAAACAATGTATTCTATAATAAATGATGAATTAAGTGCTGAATATACAATTAGAGATGAAATAAACAACTACATAACAGGTAGTAATAATGAACTTATAACATATTATAAATATACTTATGGCTGAGAAAAAATTATACGCGTCTCTTGAAGATTGGAATGAAATTAATTATGAAGAATTGACTTCTGATTCTACAATGCTTGTTAATACAACAGGTGATGATCAAGGATTAATTGCAGCAATTAGAGCTGGTGAATTTAAAGGTGATAAAGGTGATAAAGGTGATCCAGGTAATGTAACTTTANCTGATGGTCTTGTGATTAGTTCCCAAGGATATACTTTTCTTGCACAAGAATCAACTCAAGAACAAAGAGAAGTTTTAAATGTTACTGATGAATATCAAGATCCAAATAGTTTGTTTTTAACTAAAGGAGATATTGGTATTACATCTGAAGATGTTGTTGGTGGTGATGATAGAAGATTAGTACCTTTGAATGTAATTTTAATGTGGGCTGGACTTGTTAATGAAATTCCAACAGGTTGGTATCTCTGCAATGGTGCTAATGGAACACCTGATCTTCGTGATAGATTTATAGTTGGTGTTGGTAGTACATATTCAATTGGTAGTATTGGTGGTGTTAATGCTGTAACTCTTACTTCAGCTCAATCAGGTGTTCCTGCTCATAGTCACCCTGCTTCTGATTCTGGACATGTTCATGGTTACTCAATGAGTATTTCTACTTCCGGAGATAGCAGCGGAAGTGGTTATAACCAAGAAGAAGGAAAATCAACAACTAATACAGGAACAGGATATGCAAATATCACAGTTTCGAATAACACAGCACAGAATGCATCTACTGCGCATGAAAACAGACCTCCTTATTATGCACTTGCTTTTATTCAATTCAAAGGTTATAATTAATGCCAAAGTTATATAAACATAATTCAGAAGGAGACTATTGTAGATTTCAAGATGGTAGTGGAGAACTTGTTAATTATCCACATATTATTGAATTAGTTTTTAACGAAGAACCTACTGAAACTAAAATTCAAACTAATATAAAGTTAGATGTTGAATCTAATAGATATGATCATAATGAAAAAGAATATTATGATAATCAATATAGTTTTTTTGATAAAATGATTGTTTATAATAAAAAACAATGTTCTGGACAATTATCTTTAAATGTGATTAATAATTCTGAATCAAATGATGATTTCTTTGAACAACAAATTCAAGGTGTATCAAATGGTGTTAATATAACTAAGAAAGAAGGTAATTGGATAATTAATGGTTTTAGAAATTATGTAACTGTTAATAACAAACCTTTGTTTAGTAGAGAATGGAGTAAGATTCAAAATAATTTTCCTATTGATAAAGTTGTAAATACAGAAGTACTTGATTCAGAAAAAGATTGGAATGAATTAGAAATGTTTAGAGATAAATATATTGTTGTTAGATTAATAGATACAAATGATGATAATACTAAACAACTTACAACAAGAATTGCAAATACTAGAACAAAACCCTCTTTACGATAATATTTTATTATGGCAACTAAACCTATAAAAAAGAAATCTATTCAATCAGAAGAAGATGCATTAGTTAAAACTCTTACACAACTTGCACGCAAAGGTCAATTTAAATTGGCAGAAATTATTGGTCTTGGATCAGAAGTTAAATTTGCAACAGAAACAGGAGAAAAATATTTTTCAGAAAATGAACAACATAATGCAAAAGGTGATGCTATGCGTCATCTTTTACTTCAAGCTCAATTAACACAAAAACATGGTGAAAAAACAGCAAAAGCAATTAGTTGGGCACATGAAAATATTTTAGATGGTCAAAGTTCTGTAGAAAGAGAAATGGATACATTTAATGATGAACTTGGAAGAGAAATTGGAAAAAAGGCAAAGAACAAAAATGAAATGACTCGTATGGCTTTAGAAGCTATCAAAAAAAATAAAATTAAGACTCTTTCAGAAGAACAAATATCGGAGACATATGATATAGGTGGAGTTGTAAAAAAGAAATATCCTCTTGGTGGAGAAGTTGATAATTTTGATAGTTTTAGAAAATCATTACCAAAAAATCTTCAAGATACTACTAATTATGATATGAGATATTATTGGGAGCAAAATAATAAACCTAAAAATTTTGATGAAGTTAAAAATAATGGGTTTTTTAAATTACAACCCGATGGATATTGGCATGCAAGTACAGTAGAACCAAATACATTACGATTTTTAAAAAATAAAAATCATCCAACTATTACTAAAGAACTTGATTGGTTTAATTCGAATGAACAAAGTGCAATTGATTTTAAAAATAAATATGATCTTGATACTACAGGAGAATATTATAAATATATTCCTAAAATGAAAAAGAAATATCCTTATGGTGGTAATACTAACTCTACTATAGAAGCAGAAGGTGGTGAAGTAATTGAAACACCACAAGGACAAGTAGGTAATATTAATGGTCCATCTCATGCAAGTGGTGGTGTAACTATGAATGTACCTGATGGTTCACTTATATTTTCTGAT
>JGI997J19993_1000413_pt1 | contig 12403 bp, 8 predicted proteins | sample Etolagbewater25m_FD_19993 | JGI IMG/M metagenome (IMG submission 19993)
ATGATTCGTAGCAATAAACTCGATACCTTAGACAACACCCTTCATAACGTTACAGGCGACATTAACAGCTAAAATAACGCCAGAAATCATTTAAAAAAATCAATAATTAAGAGGAAGCAGCATGCTCGATTCCATCAAAACCTACTTCAGTTCACCCGACCACCCCATTATGGATGCCTTTATTTTATTGGGTCTTGCGGTGCTTACCGCGGTGTTTCTTAACTACTTAATTAAGTGGACGCTGTTTGCTTGGGCCAATAAAAAACAGCGTGCCAATCTGGCGTTTATTTTTGGCGCAATCCGACTGCCAATTACCATCTCAATCATGCTATTTGGGGTACACAATGCAATCAATGCCTTTGACTTAAGTGAGGTGTTAAAAGGCTCCGCCGTCAATGTTCTGCAAAGTATCGACATTATGGTTTGGGGACAGTTTTTCTATCGTAGCTCTCAATTTAGCCTTAAGAACCTCAGTTTAACAGCCAAAGAGGGTTCGTTTATTCGCCCCCAAACCCTACCTTTATTTGAAAATATTGTCGCTGTTTTAGTCGTATTGATTATTTTCTACTTATTGTTTATTACCTGGAACATCGACATGAGTGCGTGGCTAGCCTCAGCGGGGATTATTGGTATTGCCGTTGGTTTTGCTGCCAAAGATACCATCGCTAATTTACTTTCTGGGGTTTTTATCCTCGCGGATTCGCCGTATAAAATTGGCGATTACATCGTTATAGACAGCGGTGAGCGCGGTATGGTCACGCACATTGGCTTGCGCTCAACGCGCATTTTAACGCGTGATGACTTAGAAATTAATGTGCCGAATGCCATTATTGCCAACGGCAAAATTGTTAACGAATCATCTGGTCGTCATATTAAATCCCGAACCCGAATCGCCGTCAGTGTGGCCTATGATGTGGACATTGACCACGTTAAAAGAACCTTAATGGATGTGGCCAGTCAGGAAGCTGAAATTTGTAAAGACCCAGAACCCAGAACCCGTTTTAGACAGTTTGGAGCATCGGGCTTAGACATTGAACTGTTAGTGTGGATTGATAACCCAGAGATTCGTGGACGCGTGAAAGACAGCTTAAATACCGCGATCTATAAACGCTTTGCCATTGAAGGCATTGAAATCCCTTACAGCAAACACGACCTGTATATCAAATCACTGCCCACTAAGCCGGAACAACAGGAAAAGTAAGCGTTATCGTTAACAGAGTCATTGGCTTTCGTTCTCTGCGACAAACGGCTTCTCGCTGCTGTTAGCGGTTTTTAGGCAGAATAATTAGCAAGGCACGTAATTTTTTCTGCCCAAAACGCGCCATGGCATTAAAGCTTTGGCGCTCAATTGGCACCTGCTCAAAATCCGTTTGCGATAGATAGGTTTCGTCTTTACTGTCGGGGTCATTAATATAAAAGCAGGTTTTATCAGAACCGGCAACATAGACCCAGTGCGGTGCCTTATTTCGATTAAAACGCCACGTACTAATCAACGCTAACACCGGATACGGACTGTCTAACAGTGCATCCATGTCTTCGTCATTCAATTGCTGAACGCTCAACTCAATATCGGTTTGCGCCATCTGACTTAAAAACTCCTCATGCACCAAACGAATAACGTGTTTTTTCTCCTCACTGCGTAATCCGTCCTCAAAAGGCGTTTGATCGGTATTAATGTATAACTTCACCTTAAAACCGCGTCGCCAGGCACTCAATGCCAAGCCATGTGGCGAACAACCGCCATGCCCAGAGGTCATAAATATGGTGGTTGCCTCACGCCATATTTGCAACTCTTCATGACGAGTCATCTCATAGTTTGGGTCCAAAGTTTGCATCGCCATCATCAACGAGGCAGGGCCGCAGGTAAACTCGGTGGTTTGCTGATAATACGGTTTAGGACTGTGTTTGCGTTTAGCGCTGGAAACAATGCGTTTTTCCATTTTAAAGGCATCACTGCCATCGTCGTAATAACCGTGCAGTTCACCAATGGTTTTATAACCAAACGATTGGTACAACTTAATGGCCGCCTGATTCTGTTGGTTGACCTCTAAGCGCATATACACACAATGACGATTTGCCGCTTGCTGCTCGGTATGTTTTAAACACTGCGCGGCAACCCCTTTACCTCGCGCCTCAGGCAACAACACAATCGAATACAAACGCGCCAAACTGGTGCCGGTTCGATACAACACCAACGAGTAACCAATCAACACGCCGTTAAGAGTAACGACCCACAACTCATGCGGTCCCGTTTTAATAAAGTGTTTAAAACTTCGGCGTGACAGTTTATCGCTGGTAAAACAGCGGTTCTCAATGGCTAGCAGCTCCGCCAAATCCTCATTTTGAGCTAAACGAATATCGGTGACTTGCTCTGTCTTTAAATCATTAGGCATCTTTTGTCATGCCCACTAAGGCTAAATTCACTACTTGGCGCGCCCTAAATAAAACCTGCTGTTGCCAACTGGCTTCAAACGGGTAAAAGAAATTTTTCATGGCCACCACACGTTCGGCTTGCAAAATGCGAACTTCACCTTCAGCCAACGAGGCTTGGTATTGTTGTTCAAACCACAGGTTAGAAATTAATTGTTCTACCGGATAGGTGCCAAATTCTAAGGTAATAAAACAGCCTCTATCTTGCATCAAGCTATGCCAAAAATAATCCAATAACCCAAGCTTAGGTGCTGACGACGATTCACCCAATAACGCTGCATAGGCATTATCGCCATATAATCGATTCGCCCAATCAAATCCTTTGGTATTCGGTTCGTGGTCATTAATGACCTCACCATAGCCATAAGGTCCTAAACCAGTATGCACATCAATCACCGACAAACGTTCCGACGATTGAAAAAAAGCGTGTTGCGTCACGTTTGTCAGTAGTTTATTCGACCAAGAGGGTGCTGTTCCGCCATAAAATAGGCCACTGGCATCTTGATATTGACCTTTGGTTAAAGCAGCAATAAAGTCATTAAAGGCATCCGCTGAAAACCCTGCTTTTAATCCCACATACCCTTGTTCATTCAAAACTGAGCAGGCCTGCTTAATTTGCGCATAACCTTCTAATTCCGGCAAAGGCTCTGCAAAATCTACAAAATTGCGATTTAAATCAATCCCCTCATGGTCACACCGCCTTAACCAAGCGACCCCCCAAGGGTTTAAGGCGTGAATCATAACGATACCTAACTCCGGATGAGTCTCCAATACCGTTACCAATTCTGGCAGTAAATCGGCTTGCACTGCTGAACCCGACAAGCCCTCAACGCCATGCGTGCCCGAAATAATCACTAACACCTGTTTAGGCGTAGCCGTCTGTCCTAACAAAACAACATCACAAAATAGTGATTCGTTATTTGGACCGGTTAAAGGGTGTTCAAATTCCAGCGCCTCAACCAATAAAAAAGTCGGAAGCGATTGCACTGTTTTTTGAAAAAAAGAACGGCTTGCAAGGTAGTCTTGTTGAAAGCCATTTGGCTTCATAACGGCGTGTAAATTCAGCATTATTATTCCTTGTACTGGAAACCGAATCATACTGTTTAAATTATTGAAATAGCAATCAATATTTTGATTGTTTTTTAATAAAATTTACGGTAAAAGTCACCTTAACTTTCCCCCTCATTTATGGAGACCCTAATGAGCCAATTCTATGTCGTCGTGGACAAACTAAGCGACTGGCAACCTTACTACCCGAGCCAAGATGTCATCACTTTTGATGACTACCTTGAACGGGTTTCTAACCTTAAAAAGAAACGCGTGCGCATTATCAATTTATGTCGTGATTACCGTTATTTAAAAACCGGTTATTACTGCTCATTATTAGCCGAAGCGCGTGGCCATAACGCCTTTCCATCGGTCAAAACGATTAACGACATGGGTCGCCAATCGTTGGCTTCATTGCAGCTAGAACAAACGAGTCAACTCATTGAAAAATTACCAACCGCACAAACCGGCGATACTCTCACGTTTCGTTGTTGGTTTGGACAAACTCTAGACCCGCAATTTAAAAAATTGGCCACCACGCTATTTGAACGTTTTCCAACCCCATTACTAGAAGTCAAGATACTCTACAAGCAAGGATGGGAGATTAAACGCGTTAAAGCCATCGCGCTTTCTGCACTTAAAGACGCGGCTGAGCAAGAAGCGTTTGCCAATGCGTTTGAACACTTCAGTTTGAAAATGTGGCGTAAACCAAAATTGCAAAAACAGTTCCGCTACGATTTAGCGATTTTAGTCGACCCTAAAGAGGAGCTACCTCCAAGTGATGAGCAAGCCTTAAAGCTATTTGAAAAAGCTGCGTACGAACAAAGCATGGCCACCGAACGTATTACGCGTAAAGACTATATGCGTTTAGCGGAATTTGACGCATTGTTTATTCGCCAAACAACGTCGGTTAATCACTACACCTATCAATTTGCCAAAAAAGCGGAAGCCGAAGGCTTAGTGGTGATTGATGATCCAACCTCTATTTTGCGTTGTACCAACAAGGTCTATTTAGCGGATTTATTAAATACTCATAAAATTGATACGCCGAAAACCCGTATCGTTAAACAGTCGTCGAGCAAAGCGCTGAAAGAACTAGAGAGTGAAATTGGTTTTCCAATGGTGCTTAAAATTCCAGATGGTTCCTTTTCAAGAGGGATTGTTAAGGTCGAAAACCAACAGGCCTTAGAAGTGGAAGCCAAAATTTTGTTTGAAGAGTCGGCACTGCTACTCGCGCAAGAGTTTATGTACACCGAATACGACTGGCGCATTGGGGTAATTAATCACAAACCGCTGTTTGCCTGCCGTTACTACATGGTGAGTGACCACTGGCAAATTTACAAACATGAGACCGATAACACCGAGTCGGGTGGGTTTGATACCTTACCTTCGTTTGAAGCCCCAAAAGCGGTGATTGATATTGCTTTAAAAGCGACCAAATTAATTGGTAATGGTTTTTATGGGGTCGACATTAAACAGGCAGGCGACCGTGTTGTGGTGATTGAGGTCAACGATAACCCGAGTATTGAACACGGGGTAGAAGATGCCTATTTGGGCAAACAGCTTTACAGCGAAATCATTAAGGATTTTATTGAGCGTATCGAACTGCGCGGTAAATAACCCAGCGTTTTTTTGAAGTTTAATCCGTTCCCTTATCTCGTTTTAAAACAACGAGATAAGGAGTTGATGATTTAGGTTAGCTTCATCGCTGAACCGTTTAAAAAAATGTGAACGCCTTGTTTTAAGGCTAACTCTAGTTCTGCCTCGGAGATGGTCTCACCAAAGGAGAGTCGATTGACAAACGGGCCTTTAATCATCTCCATAAATTGCGCCGCTGCAATCTTACTATCCAGTAAATTGAGTTTATTGGCCTTAACCTGCTTATCTAGATAACTCGACAATCTCTCTATGCCGACTTGAGGACCATACTTATAGTAGATTTTTTGAATCTCTTTTTGATCGTCGTTATTCTCTTGTAAGACCAAACGATAAATGGCCACGCCATCTGGCGATAGAATCACACTTTGCATGTGCTTACCAAACAGATACAAACTGCGCTCCAAATCGTCACTCCAAACCAAGCCCTCTTCAAGCTCATTAAAAAACGTCATGGTTTTTTTATGAAACACCGCTTCAAATAGGCCAAGTTTATTACCAAACATGCGATACAACGTGACCAAAGAACCGCCCGCAATTTTAACTACCTCGTTCACACTGGTATTGGCGTAGCCTTGCGTTAAAAACAGGGTTTCTGCGGTCTCTAAAAACTTTTGTTGGCGCGCCAAACCACGCTTATTAGAGGGCTCAGACAGGCCTTCTACTTGGCTTTCTGATGTGGGTTTAACCATCGCTTTATCTGGCAACTTTGGGGATGTATTTATCATCAAGCCTACTCAGACTCCATTTGAAATTATCCGGTAATTATACTCTAAAAATTAACGCATCTTAATCTTGAAAAAAGTGTAACGTATGCTACACTTGGTTATTAACGATGTCATACTAAATAGGAATAAACTATGTTTTCTGCCCTTTTTTCCCACCCAGCACGCTTAAACATAGGGCTGTTCGGCCTGCTTTTAGTTGCCCCTTTGTTAGCGACTGCCGCCGATAAACCTCAGCAACAAGCGATGCCGGTGGTGACTCAAACAGTCAACCAGCAAGACGTGCCGGTTTATTCGGAATACTCCGCACGTGCCTCTGCCGCACAGCACATTGACGTCTATGCGCGAGTCGATGGCATTTTAGAGAAAAAAGCCTTTACCGAAGGTAAAACCGTTAAAGCGGGACAGTTGCTTTATAAAATCAATGACCGAAAATATCGCGCGATGGTGTTAAAAGCCAAAGCACAAGTGAATGTCGCGCAAGCCAATTTGAATCAAGCAGAACGTGAATATACTCGTGTAAATGGTCTGTTTAAGAAGAAAGCGGTCAGCGCCCAAGAAGTCGACAGTGCATTGTCTAACTTAGAACTCGCTAAAGCCGATTTGGCGGGTCAAAAAGCCGCACTAAATGAAGCACAAATTAACCTTGATTACACCGAAGTGCGTGCCGAAATCTCCGGGCTTGCCGGCATTAAACAGCAAGATATTGGCAATCTCGTTGGCAGCAACACCTCAAACAGCCTACTCACCACCCTGACTCAGCTTGACAAAATTCACGTGCTGTTTTCGATTCCTGATGCCGACTTAATCAAACAAAATGCCTTAGTTCAAAGCGGCAAGCTGACCCGTCTGGCTCAAACCGATTGGACGGCGGAGTTGGTGGATGCCAAAAATAACGTTTTAGCCAAAGGGGTGGTGGATTTTGTTGACAGTCAAATCAATACCGCAACCGGTAGCATTCAAGCGCGTGCCGTATTCGACAACCCCAATACCACTGTATTACCCGGTGAGTTTGTACGATTAAGAGTCACCAACGCCACTCGTAAAGGCGTGTTTACCATTCCACAAAAAGCGGTTTTGCAGATGGGTCAACAAGCCTTTGTTTATAAAGTCATCGAAGGCACGGCGAATTTAGTTCCTGTTTCCCTAGCGGGTCGTCAGGGTAGCAATTGGCTTGTAGAGAGCGGATTAAGCAATGGCGATCTCGTCATCATTAACGACCTGATTAAGCTTCGCCCGAAAACACCAGTACAAGTATTGCCGCCACAATCAGACACATCTGCAGCACAAAAAACCGCACCTTAACGGGTCGGTTAACGCCCTTTATCGAGCACGTTTACTTAAGGATTCACCATGTTTTCGAACTATTTTATCAATCGCCCCGTTCTGGCCACGGTACTGTCACTGGTCATGATTATCGCGGGTTATTTGGCGATGAAAGCGCTCCCCATTGCCGAATACCCTGAAATTGTCCCCCCACAAGTGGCCGTAACAGCCGCTTACCCGGGGGCAAGTGCTGAAACCATCTCGGACACCGTTGCCGCCCCCTTAGAACAGGCCATCAACGGCATTGACGATATGCTGTACATCAACTCCGTCGCCTCCTCTTCGGGTACGCTAACCTTAACGGTCACCTTTAAAATTGGCACCGACATTGACCAAGCGAATATCAATGTGAATAACAAGGTACAGGGCGCGTTAAGTAAGTTACCCACCGAGGTTCAACGTGCCGGTGTTCAGGTGAATAAAAAATCCTCTAGTATCTTAAAAGTCATCGCCCTTTATTCGGACGACTCCAGTCTGGATACGGTGTTTATTGCGAACTACGGTTTGATTAACGTGCTGGATGAACTGTCTCGACTTCCTGGTGTTGGTGAAGCACGTCAATTTGGCGCAAAAGACTACTCAATGCGTGTCTGGTTAGATCCAAATAAGCTGGCACAATACCAACTCACGCCAAGCGATATCTATCAAGCCATTCAATCTCAAAACTCACAGTTCGCTGCGGGCCGTTTTGGCCAAGAACCGATGGAGAATGCGCAGGCCTTCACTTACACGGTAACAACGGAAGGCCGTCTTTCTCAACCTGAACAGTTTGAAAACATTATTCTACGAGCTGAAACGCAAGGCGACACCCTTCGTTTAAAAGACGTGGCACGCGTTGAACTCGGTGCTCAAGACTACGCCTTTAATGCCACCTTTGATGGCAAGCCCACCGTGCCAATCGGGGTATTTTTGAAACCCGGTGCGAATGCACTGGAAACGTCTGCGCTGATTGACGCTAAATTAGCTGAATTATCAAATAACTTCCCGAATGGCCTGGATTATGCGGTGCCTTATGACACCACAGAATTTGTAAACATCTCGATTGAAAAGGTGATTTACACACTGCTTGAAGCACTGGTTTTAGTGGTCTTAGTGGTTTTCTTGTTTTTACAAAATGCCCGTGCCACGCTGATTCCCGTGCTGGCCATCCCCGTTTCGCTGATCGGAACGTTTGTGGGAATGTACCTGCTTGGTTTCTCAATTAACCAACTCACCTTATTTGGGATGATTTTAGCCATCGGGATCGTGGTGGATGACGCCATTATTGTGGTCGAAAACGTTGAACGAATCATGCACTCCGAGAAACTCTCCGCCCGAGAAGCCACCAAAAAAGCGATGAGTGAAATCACCGGTCCCATTGTGGCGATTGTACTAGTACTCGGTGCCGTGTTTATTCCGGTTGCCTTTATTGAAGGCCTCACAGGGCAAATGTATAAACAGTTTGCCATTACCATCGTGATCTCAGTGACCATCTCCGGTATTGTCGCTCTGACACTCACTCCCGCTTTGTGTGCCAATATATTGCAGCCCGTACAAACAAAATCACGTGGCTTCTTCCACCTGTTTAACCGCTTCTTTGATAAGACCACGATCGGATTTACCGCTGGGGTTCGTACGATCATGCGTTACAGCTTAATCAGTATTTTGTTGTTTGGTGGCTTGGTGTTTATTACCTACCAATCTTTAGGAGGCCTGCCGAAAGGGTTACTACCTCAAGAAGATAAAGGAACCCTGTTTGTCTTAAATTACTTGCCGCCTGCCTCTTCACTGTCACGAACAGAAGAAGCTCGTGACCAAGCGTCAGAGATGTTATTAGCCCACCCTGGTGTTGAACACTCAATCAGTTTTGCGGGCTTTGACCTGCAAACCTTTACTCAAAAAACCGACTCTGCGGTTTCGTTTGTTACCCTAAAACACTGGGATGAACGTCAAGCCCCTGACCAAAGTTCTCAGGCCATTGTGGGTCAACTGTTTGGTCAATTAATGGCCATTCCAGATGCCTTTAGCATCCCGATTGGTATGCCGACCATTATGGGTATGAGCATGACCGGCGGCTTTGAAGCCTATCTACAAAACCGTAATGGCGATGGCTCTTTGGCGTTGAGTAAAGTCACCGAAGAGTTAATTGCCAAAGCGACGGCTCGTCCAGAACTGGCCTCGGTGCGAACCACCTTCTCAACAAAGGTGCCGCAATACGAAGTCGATCTAGACCGTGAAAAAGCACAAGCGATGCAAGTGCCGGTCAATGAGGTATTTGCTGCCATGCAAGCCACCTTTGGTAGCCTGTATGTCAATGACTTTAACTTGTATGGTCGTACTTATAAGGTCAACCTACAATCGGAAGCCAACTTCCGTGAAAAACCCGAAGACCTATCGCAAGTGTTTGTGCGTTCACAAAACGGGGAGATGATTGCCCTGAGCACCTTGGTGAGTGTAAAACGCTTAACTGGTGCCGATGTGGTTGACCGTTTCAACCTATTCCCCGCCGCCAAACTCATGGGGGAACCCGCACCCGGTTTCAGTTCTGGACAAGCGATTACGGCGTTTGAAGAGGTGGCGAATGAAGTCATGCCAAATGGCTACAGCTTAGGTTGGGTGGGCGAAGCCTATCAAGAGAAGCAGTCATCCAGCTCTGGAAACCAAGCGTTTCTATTTGGATTACTGTTTGTGTTCTTAATTTTGGCGGCGCAATATGAGCGTTGGTCCATTCCCATTGCCGTTTTGACCGTTGTACCGTTTGCCGTGTTAGGCGCCACCATTGCGGTGAGTCTAACCGGCCTACAAAATGACATTTATTTCCAGTTAGGATTACTGACTCTAATCGGTCTATCTGCAAAAAATGCCATCTTGATTGTTGAGGTGGGTATGCAAAAGCACAAACAAGGGATGTCCTTGACTGAAGCAGCTGAAACGGCGGCAAAACTGCGTTTTAGACCGATTATTATGACCTCGCTTACCTTTACCATTGCCGCGATTCCGCTCATGTTAAGTACCGGTGCCGGTGCGGCAGGTCGTCAAGCAGTGGGTACTGGCTTGGTCGGCGGTATGATTGCCGCCACCTTGTTTGCCCCGCTGTTTGTGCCCATGTTTTTCCGCTGGGTTGCCCAACTTTCAGAACGATTTAGTGGTAAAAAAGTCACCGCGATAGAAACTCAACAGGAGTCAAAACAGTGAAAAAAGTCATCCTGCTTTCTAGTCTGATTCCCGCTTTAATCCTAAGTGGTTGCAGTCAGATTCCAACCTATCAAAAACCCCAAACGCAACTGCCAACGCAGCCCGTTTGGCAAAAGGCCAAGCCCACCACCCCGATCACTCTCGCGGTGGATGAAAAAACGTGGTGGCAAGAATTAACGGGCGATTCAACCCTGCAAACACTCATTGATGAGGCCTTATTGCATAACAGTGATATCGCCCTAGCCAAACTCAATTTACAACAAGCGCAATTACTGCTTAATCAAAGTTCGGCGGCACAGTTTCCAGCAGTGAGTGTCACCAGTGGACTGGCTCGAACCAAAAGCAGTGACGAAGCCTATCCAGTGGGCAAGGGTGCCACCTTTGGTGATTTCTCACTGGGAGGCCTGCTCAGTTATGAATTGGATTTATGGGGTCGAGTTGATGCGCTTAATCAACAAGCACAGGCTAATTTCAAAGCGACTCAGGCAGATCAAAAAACCGTTCAATTGAGTGTGACCTCTGCGGTGGCGCAGGCCTATTTAAACTTAATGGCCTTTAACCAAAATGTGAAGATTGCTGAGAACACCGTGCAATCTCGAACCGAAACCTTAGAGCTAAGACAAACCCAGTTAGAGTACGGCAGTGTGACGCCTCTGAATGTGCATCAAGCCGAAGCTGAATTAGCTGCGGTGCAAATTGCCCTGCATCAAAAACAAGAACAGCGAGATTTGCAACTGCACGCTTTAGCCGTATTAGTCGGAAAATCGCCAAAAGCGTTAACTGAGATGGCTGAGCAAAACCTGTCAACACAAGCCTTAACTGAATACAACAGTCTTCCTGTTCCCAACGCAATGCCTTCTGATTTATTGGAACGCCGACCGGACATTTTGGCAATGGAACAACGCTTAATCGCGGCCAATGCCAATATTGGAGTGGCCAAAGCCGCGCTATTTCCAAGTATCAGTTTGACAGGCCTGCTGGGTTTCCAAAGTGAAGCGTTAAGCCGATTGTTTAATGGGGATAGCGTGACATGGAATGCCAGTGCCGCGATTAACGCACCGATTTTTGATTATGGTAAACGTCAATCACAAGTGCAAATCTCTGAAGCGCAACAACAAGCGATGGTCATCAATTATCAACAAACCATCCGTACGGCTTTTAAAGAGGTGCTGGATGCCTTAACGCAACTGGAAGCGAGTGCACAACAACTCGACGCACAAAAACGCCAAGTCGTCGCATTAAACCAAATTCTGGATTTATCACAAAAGCGTTTTGATGCGGGTTATTCAAGTTACTTAGAAGTATTAGATGCACAGCGTAACCTGTTTAATGCTGAACTCGCGCAAGTAACGATGATGCTAAGCCACTCTAGTGCATTAGTAAACTTATACAAAGCACTCGGTGGAAACTGGCGCACCGGTTTGCTTTTAAGTTCTAATATATCTAAAAACGCTAAAGTTTTAGCGCCTTTTGATGTTGCATATCCGTAAAATCTTGATGCTGAAAAACGTCAATTGAATTATAGAATCCACTTAAAACGACTTCGTATGCGATTAAAAAGTTACCGTGAACCGCAAAGTAATTAAGTAGGTCGTGAGTGATAATGCAAAGTGTTGTTTAAGCTCAAAAATATTCCACACCGATTTACCCAGTAGCGCTTTTTTAAATGGGTATTTGGGATTTGGATATAAATCATTTGAGATCAACTTAATGAGGGTCGATTTACCGCTGCCATTACACCCTAAAATAACCCAATGCTGATTACGTTGAATCGTTAAGTTAATATTTTCAAGTACCAGTGCATCGCCATAACTGACATAAATACCTGCTAAAAAACAAAAAAGCGCCTAATAAGGCGCTCCTTTAAATTGAAGGTTAATAACAAATAATGCAGACACATTAAACTAATTAAGTTTAGCTTTAAGCAAGGGATTTAGGATGTAGTTTAAGATGGTTCTTTTACCGCCTAAAATATCAATTTGTGCCACCATACCAGGACGAATAGGTAACTTTTTATCGCCTTTAACAATATAGTTTTTATCAGT
>JGI997J19993_1000414_pt1 | contig 12379 bp, 11 predicted proteins | sample Etolagbewater25m_FD_19993 | JGI IMG/M metagenome (IMG submission 19993)
TTAAATATTCCAACAGCTCTTTAGAGTGATTATACTCTTCAATAGATTTTATATCATCTTGAATTTCTTTCCATAAGGAAATACTTAGAAGAGAAGAAAAAGATCTAAATTTATTTTCTTTCATGGAACTTTTTACACTTCTAATAAACTCGTTTTCTTCTATATCAAAACCATAGTCTTTGTAGTTTGCATTTGCAGCAAGTAAGCCTGAGATAGTAATAACGCATTTACCACATTTGCAACAGTTCATAGCCCCTATTGAAGAGAAACAGACTCTAGGTTTTATAAATATATTATGTTGTGCTTTGTACTTTACAATGAAGTTTACTTTGTCCTGTCTATTCATATCAAAAGAATCATGAATGGCTTTAAAATTTGACCAGTAGGTATTATTGTCGATTTTTGGCGCTGATCCCCAACTGACATCCTTAAATTTATTGGAATATCCTGATGCTATATAGCCAACAGATGCGCCATAAATGTAAGCAGGTATTGACATAAAACTTATCATTCCCATACCATGTTGTACGTTACCCCACCATTCTAAACTACAAATAGTTTTAATTTTTTTATGATTTAAAAATGTCTTAAAATTTGAGTTGATGAAACAAGTGCTTAAATTTTTATTATGTTCTAAATACCCATCCACTAAATTATGAACTCTACTCCAGGCTTTTTTATCTTCCAATTGAATATCTGCTCCTTGCAGAGAGACTAGAATGAGATTTTCGTCGATATGTCTATACATAGAGGTCAAAGAGTCTAAGCCTCCACTAAAAAGTAATGTAGCACTGTTGTTGTTAGTTTGAAATTTTATATCTACAATATTCTCAGAGCTAAGTTCTCCATCAAACTTCACTTGAGGATACATTGACTGAAAGACTTTTTGTAACACTTTTATAGACTCATAGAAGTTTTTATCTATAGAGTCTATACTTAGTTTTAATCCCGAGAGCCATACAACAGGTAAAATATTTAAAATAAAAGGAATTTGTAAGATTTCTATGGGAATTTCTGATATATCCATATCTTCTACTTCATAATAAAAAGATTCTTTAGTGTAATCTTTCATCGCATCTGTTATTTCAACTTCAAATCTATTGCTGAAGACTTTGGTATTGTTTACTATATTCAAGAGGTATCTCCTTGTATTTTTACAATAATTGTAGCATTTTTTTTCTACTCACAATTTACCGCGAAGTTCTCCGTCTTGCGTAGGAGCTTTTACCGCGAGTGTAATTTTTTTTAAAACAAGATTGACAAATGTTGTATTTTGAATTAATAGGTAAAGTAGCTCCACAAAGCTTACACCTTTGAGCTAAATGACTCTGTTGCAGGGTTTCTTCTATAAACTTGTTTAAAACAGCTCTATATTGTCTTGCCTTGCGTTCATCTATAAAATATTCTTCAAATCGGTAACTCAACCAAAGATACAGAGAAATCTCCTTAACCATATCTTCTGCGCGTAGTAATTCATCTGAAGTTTGTGCAAAACTGCCTATTAGAGCAGGTGGATGATAATAAACAGGTTCTTTTCTCTCGAGTGCCGCAATATAACTCTCATACGCCGCAATAATATAGGGTGACTTTAAAGTAAGTGGTGCGCAAGCAAGATGATATTTTGTTGCTATATCTAAATCAAATTTATCGACAATCACTGAAGCCTCAAGCATATCATCAAGATTTGACGCATGAAAAGGACCATTAAACTCCATATTTTTTCCAAAAAATGTCAAAATCTCATAGAGTGATTTCTCTTCTAAGATTTTCCCAACAAGCTTGATATGATCCAAGTTTGCCATAACCTTAAAAGGGATCGATATACTTCTATCTTCTTTGTAAAAATTCTTTTTTACTATCTTTAGCACGTCATTGTGAAGAGCTCCAACAAAACCCTCTTCATTAAGTCCATATCTGCCGGCACGACCTGAAATTTGATGCACTTCTGATGGAACTAAATTTCTTTGAGTGACTCCATCAAACTTCTCAGCCTTTGAAAACAAAATAGTTTTTATTGGTAAGTTCATACCCATAGCAATTGCATCCGTTGCTATAAGTATCTGCGTTTCTTTGGCTCTAAAACGCCTTGCTTCTTCCCGTCTGACTTCAGGAGAGAGGTTGCCATACACAACACTGACACTAAAATAAGGAGAGAAGTTCTGTTTTAGTCTTAAAACATCTTTTCTACTAAACGCAATAATAGCTGTTCCCTCGCTCACATCTTTTACATCTGTTGGAATCTCTAAAAGAGTTAGAGGATTCTTTCTCTCAAACTCAATGATTTCAAGCTCTTCTCCAAGATACTCAGCCAAGGCCACAACTGCTTCTTTTGCGTTTATAGAACCTGTCATGATTATCTCTTTTGCAGGTGCGCCTATGATGGCATTTGCCCAAGCCCAACCACGGTCTCTATCATCAATCATTTGTACTTCATCTATAACACAAACATCTACATCCACATCGAAGTTTAGCATCTCTATTGTTGAGCTTATGTGCGTAGCATCTTCATCTAAGATCTGCTCTTCACCTGTTATTAGAGAGCTTTGGATACCATTTTCTTTGAGCGTTTCATAACCCTCAAGTGCGAGCAAACGCAGCGGTGCTAAATAATACCCAGTATCTGCGTTTTGAAGTTTTTGCATTGCTTCGTAAGTTTTGCCACTGTTGGTTGGTCCTATGTGTAGAGTGAGTTTTCTTCTCATAGATCTTGCCATAGGAAAGAGATTTTTAAAGTCTCTAATTGTTCGAGCAAGAAGTTCTTGACGCTGTTTTTTTATAAGCTGTTCTTGAATATTATAAAGAAAGATTCTCGTTGTTTTCCTCAATACTTTTGAAGAAATATTTAATGATTTTGAAAGAAGCTCTAAGAGAAACTCATATACTTTTTGATACAGTTCTTTATCTGAAAAATGCAACAACTCCGCATATTTTCCACACTCATCAACAAGTAGTTTCAACTCTTCTAAAAAGTGTTTTTCCTGCTCCTCTTTTGCTGCGTTTAACACCTCATCAAACTCTAAAGGCTCAGATTTCCAAATAGTCTCTAGCAAAGAATTCAGCTCAATATGGAGCTCTAAAATATACTCTTTTTCTATATCTGAGTATGGAAGTGCCATACTTTGGTTAACTTTGAGTAAAACTTCTTCTTCATGCATACTAAGCTCAACTACATCTAACTTTGTTTCTATAAGACTTTTTAAAACAGAAGCTTTTAAGAGAGGAAAACCAACTTTTGTTTTTGGCGGAGAGGCACGCAAAGCAGCCTCTATCTCTTTGTTGGTCAAATAATCATGTGGGATTTTAAGCTCGTTTATGAACTTTTCTATCTCTTTTTGTTTTAACTCTACTACTTTTTCTTTATCAAGCGAAATTCTATAAACAATCTCTTCAATACTGTTGTCGTCTATATATTCATAGCTATATGCTTTTGTATTGAGTGTTAAAATTTTATGAAAATGTTGGTCAAAGATTCTGTATCTCAGTGAAGCGTTAAACTCTAAAGTGTCATCTAGCTCAAAACTACCATCTAGCGCCTTTTCAAGCTTCTCTCTTTTCATTGTATATCTTATATGACGGAGTTTGGATTCCATCTTCTCAATGGTGAGTTTTTTACTTCTCACATCATTAAAAGCTTCATAAAGAAGTACCGCTTCTTCCTTACTCACATCTAACTCTTCTAAGAGTGTGTCAATTTTTTGAATTCTATCAAGATTTGGTTCTTTTTCTTTGTCTGAGAGATAAATCTCACCATTTGCTTCAAAAAAGTTGAGTATATCTTGACGGAATTCACTGTCGGCCTCACTCCAAAGCATTCGAACAGCTTTTAGAAGTGCTTTTTTAGAGTGTTCTATGTCATAAATTCCAAGTGTGTGAAAAAGCTCACTCAATGTCTCAGAGCTTACTCTTTGTACACCCACATCAAAAGGGTCATCATCAAAATATTTTTTTATTTTTTGGTTTATTTTTATATTTTTTTTACTTTTTTTAGCCATACGAAATTGTAGCCTAAAGTCATTGATTTTAGAAATTATCTAATTTACTATTAAGCACCGCAGGAGTAATATTGTTCCTATAAAATATAAGGACTTATTATGGCAACAACAAAAGAAAACTTAGACACTGCGTTTAGCGGAGAGAGTCAAGCGTATCAAAAATATGCTGCGTTTGCTAAAAAAGCAGAAAAAGACGGTTTGGCAAATATTGCAAAACTTTTTCGTACAACGGCTGAGGCTGAACGTATTCATGCTGAGGGCCACCTAAAAGCAATGGATAAGGTTGGTTCTACTATTGAAAATCTCGAAGCTGCAATAGCTGGTGAAACTTATGAATTTGAAGATATGTATCCTCCAATGTATGAGCAAGCGGTAGCTGACAACCATAAAGCTAAAAAAATGTTTGGTTATGCACTTGAAGCAGAAAAAGTTCATGCAGAGCTTTATCAAAAAGCACTTGCAGCCGTAAAAGCAGGAAAAGATTTAGAGGAAGTAAACATCTACTTGTGCCCAACTTGTGGTTATATTGAACTTGGAACACTTCCTGAAAAATGTCCCGTATGTGGAGTAAAAGGTTCCACATTTATTCAACTATAAAAAAGGATAAACAATGTTAGTATGTGATTGTAATGACGTCGAATATGACGTTATTAAAGAAGCTGTAAAAAAACATGGTGATAACTTAGAAGCCATTATGGATGAGACTGGTGCAGGAACTGTATGCGAATGCTGTTTAGAAAAAGACTGCGACAAAGTAGACTTACCTCTGCCTCTGGCAATACAAAAAGCCTTAGAAGAATTATAAGCTTTAGAAATAAAACTCTAAAGCAACTCTTTAGTGTTAATATGGTAAAACTCCGCTTATGAAAATAAGATTGCGGCTCTGTTTACTATCATTATTATTTATACTTGCTACTACATTTGCATCGAGTCATGCAACTAAGCATATCTTTTCTGACCACGACTCTAGCGAGTGTCAGATTTGTATAGTTTCTCAAAACTTACTTTCAGATGACATAAGCATTGAGTTTACTGAGCTCACTCTCTTTCACTTTGGTGAAACTGCATTTTTAACAAACACTTCATACAAACACAAAACACTTATTACAAAACACTCAAACGCACCTCCAAAAATTTCCTAAATTCTCATAAAAAAACAAACGATTATTACAAATTTAAAAAATATTATTTAGGATAAAATCAATGAAAAAGTTATTATTAAGCACACTTTGTGCGACTATGGCGTTTAGTGCGGATGTACTTCCGGTTGAAAACAGAACTTTTGAGCAATCAAAATTTATTCCCGATATCTCACTTATTATGGATGCTTCTTATGTGAATAGAGATATAGAAGATGATGAATTAGCTCACTTAGAAGTACCTGGTGTAGCCCATGGCTTACTTGGCACACATGACCATGATGACTCTTCTCATGCTACATATAATGCAGAAAATGGATTTAATTTAAACTATGCAGAACTTGTACTTTCTAGTTCTGTTGATCCATTTTTCACTATGGATGGTGTGTTTCACTTCTCACCAAACGGAGTGGAAATCGAAGAACTTTATTTTACTTCTACTGCTTTAGGAGATGGTCTTAGAGCAAAGGGTGGAAAGTTTAACTCAAACTTTGGATACCTCAACGAGCAACATCATCACTCTTGGAGCTTCAATGATATGCCTCTTGTTTATGAAGCTTTTTTAGGAATGCACGGTATAAATGAGACAGGACTTCAGTTGCAGTGGACAGCTCCAACAGATACTTATATCATGCTAGGTGTAGAAGTTCTTCAAGGTGAAAATGAACAGATGTTTGGCAATGGTTCTATACATCTAAGTGAGCTAAACGCAACAAACAGTGACATCGATTCAGAATCAGCACCATCACTTTTCATAGCTTATGCAAAAACATCTTTTGATATAGACCGCACTACGATACTAGCCGGCTTGTCATTCGCAAGTGGAAGCTCAAGGCTAGACCACAGTGAAGATGAAGAATCCCCTCATGCATTTTCAGGTGACAGTAAACTTTATGGTGCAGATTTAGTTATAAAACACTATTTTGATTCATATAGTTCTTTAACTTGGCAGAGTGAGTGGCTCTATAGAGATATGGATGGGACAATGTATGAAGATTTCTCTGCAACTACTCCAACTCTTACTCCAACAACAAAAAAACAAGCTGGTCTCTATACTCAACTTGTGTACACTTATGACAAAAGCTGGAAAGTAGGTGCAAGATACGATACAATCTACAAAAATGATATTTCTAACTCTGATGCGTTTGCACCAAACAATATGGATAAATACTCTGCGATGATAGAGTACAACACAAGTGAATTTGCAAGATTTAGACTACAGTATAACCACAACCGTGCACTCTATGAAGATGATGTACAACAAGATTTAAACACTATTATTTTATCGGCAAATATATCTATAGGTGCGCATGGTGCCCACTCATTTTAGAGTGTAGGAGAAGTTTATGAAAAAGTATATATTTCTAACATTGTTTTTACCACTAACACTGTTAGCTCACAGGACTATAGCTGTTAGTTATCCCTACATCGGTGCAATAACTAAGAGCATTGGAGGAGAGCATATAAATACAGTTGTTCTTGCAAAAGGAAATTGGGATCCGCATTTTGTGGTTCCTCGTCCTTCTCTTATAAGTAAAGTAAGAAATGCGGACGCTCTCATCATGAATGGTGCACAACTAGAAATCGGCTGGTTACCTCCACTCATAAATAGAGCAGCAAACCCTAAAACGCAGCCAAACGCAAAAAGCTTTTTAAATCTCTCTCAACATATAAAACTTTTACATAAACCTCAAAGTGTTGATAGAAGTGGTGGAGATGTTCATCCTGATGGAAATCCACACTTTCACCTAGACCCTAACAATATTTTAGTTTTAGCCCAGACCATAAAAGAGTTTTTAATCTCTCTAGATAGTAAGCACGCAAGCATATATGAGCAAAACTTTGCTGCGTTTAAGAGTGACTGGGAGAAAAAGCTTACTGTTTGGAAAGAGAAAATGCGTTTAAATAAAAACAAAAAAGTTATACAGTTTCATGATAACTTGGCTTATTTTAACAACTGCTATGGACTACAAAGTCTCGGAACTATTGAATCCCTTCCAGGAATTCCACCAAGTTCAAGACATACGCTTTATCTCATAAAACTCATAAAAGAACAAAAGCCTGGCTATATTCTTCATGATGTTTATCACTCAACAAAAACAGCTGAATATATAGCTGACAAAACAGGTATAAAAGTTGTTTTAATGCCCCACGATATAGGAGCACTTGAGACGATAGATGATTTATCGTCTCTGTTTGATTATTTAACAAGTGCTATAAAATGATAGATATTCTACTTGTTCCCATAGCCTTAGTTTTTGTACTTGTAATGATACATGCCTACTTTGGCATGGGAATACTTCAGCGCGGTATTATCTTTACAGATCTTGCTATAGCACAGTTTGCAGCGCTTGGCTCTTCTATTAGTTTAGGCTATTTTCATGAAGAGTATTTTTATATTTTAACCCTTAGTTTCGCTTTGTTTAGCGCATTTTTAATAGCCTATGCCTCACAAAGAGTACTTAAACTCGAAGCTTTTATTGGCACGCTTTATGTGCTTGGAGCGAGTGGGATAATGATGGTTCTCTCGCACTCGGCAGAAGGAATGGAACACTTTAAGTCTCTGCTTGCAAGTGATATACTTTTTACTCCCTTGGATGAAGTCATCAAAAGTTCAATCATATATGCGTTTATAGCGCTCACTCTGTGGAAAGTCTACCCAAGACTCTCCGGATTTTTAAAAGAGCTAATGTTCTTTTCTTTACTTGCTCTAACAGTAACATCTTCTGTCGCGTTAGCTGGTGTTTTAGTTGTGTTTGTTTTACTGATTGCTCCAGCAATGGTTGCAACTTCATTAAAGTTAAAAAATACTTTGCTAATTAGTTTTGCTTTTGGTTGGTTTTTTAGTATCCTTGCAATTATACTTTCCTACTATTATGATTTGCCAACAGGATATACAATAGTATTTTTAGGTGCTCTTTTAAGCACATTAATCGTACTTTTTAACTCACAAAAAAGAGAAAAACAACAATGATAAAATACCTACTATTTCTTACTTTAAGCAGCTGTCTTTTCGCTGTTGAAACAATTCATTCTAGCGTGCATACTTATGTGCAGAGCAAAAACTACACTGGTTCTAAGCAAAAAGAAGATGGTACCATTTACGGTGTTGGTGCTGACCTTCACTATGGAAACGCGGAGTATAAATTCGCCTATGAAGAGGGTTCTGCAAATACAATTAAGTCTGCTAGTCTTACCAAAGATCTCAAAAATCAAAAACTTTTTTTTAGATACAACTACATATTTGATGAGCATTTTTCACTCAATCTTAACCTCGCAAGTGTTTTAAAAGACAATATCGCGCCTACGGACGGTGGATCTATTGGTGGAGGTGGCTTTACTTACACTTTTAACAGAAAATTGTCTTTCAACGTAACAGGATATTTTAGTGACTACACTGATTTTGATACGATACAAACTGATTTGCGTATAGATTATAAAACTAAATTTGACAGAGTAAAAGTCAAATTTAGTTCTATTACAAAATATATAATTGTTGATCTTGATGATGAAAGCACTGCCTCGCCAAACTATGCACAAAACGCAAAGAGCAGATATAAAACAACAGGCCTCGAAACGCATGCGCACTACAAAACATATCATCTTGGTGGAGCTGTTTACTTTGGAAAACGTGCTTTTGCGATTATGCAAGATGGATTTAAAATACAGCATCATGCAATGGAGTTTGATAGAACATACGCAGTAGGTGCCGGAAAAACATTTGGTCCTTTAGTGATACGAGGACAGTATATCTACCAAAGAGCTACGGAGCTTCCTATGCAAAACAAAGGTGTAAAGATTACAATATTGCAACTTATAGCAAACTACAAGTTTTAAAAGATTGATAAACCTGTTTTATCCGTAAACAATTCTAAGGCTTTCGTTCCAGCCAAAGAGTTGCCTTGTGCGTTTAGTCCTGGTGACCAGACACACAAACCCATCTTCTTTGGAACTATGGCAACTATGCCTCCTCCAACTCCACTTTTTCCGGGCAAACCAACATTGTAAGCAAAATCTCCAGAAGCATCATAATGTCCACAAGTAAGCATCAATGCGTTTATACGTTTTGCTTGTGCTGGAGTTATATAATTTTTATCAGTTACGGGGTCGTTTCCATGATTTGCAAGATGGAGCATTGCACGAGAGAGCATTTTCGTGTTCATCTCAATTGAGCAGTGTCTAAAATAAATGTCAACAACTTTATCTACTTCGTTATCTAGGTTGTTAAAACTCTTCATCAGATTTGCCAATGCCATATTTTTGTACCCATGCTCCATCTCAGATTTTGCCACCAACTCGTTACATTTTATCGACCCATCATCTGCAATTGACTGTATGAAGTTTAGTACTTCTTGATAGGCTATTTCATCATTTTTATAATAATTTACAAGAGCATCAGTTACATTAATAGCACCTGCGTTTATGAAAGGATTTCTCGGTTTTCCATTTTCGTATTCAAGTTGAACAAGAGAGTTAAAAGGATTTCCTGAGGGCTCATGTCCAACCCTTTTATACATATCTCTTCCATAAAATTTCAATGCTAGCGTAAAGGTAAAAACCTTAGAAATACTCTGAATTGAAAAAAGAGTATCAGCCTTGCCTGTACTATATTGTGTTCCATCAAAAAGTGTTAAACTCATGGCAAATTGTTCTTGTTCTACACTCGCTAAAGCAGGTATATAATTCGCCACTTTTCCATCTTTTAAAAGTGGTGACACCTCTTTTGAAATTTCTTCTAATATTGACTGATAATTCATTCACCGACCCTGTTTATATATGTAACTATAGCATAAAGACACAAGCTATTTAACCTATTTTTTGACAAGTAGTAACTAGACCCTAAATGCCCGAAGGAAATGCCCTTGGAGTGCAAGTTTAGGGTGACGTGTTGCTTCTTTAGGGTGACGCCAATTCCATTATTCTTAACTTGCACTCCAAGGGCATTTGGAATCTACTTGCTAATTATTCAGAGTAAAACATTAATAATATATAGTATAATTTCATATCACAATAACGGAAAAAATTATGACGAACAAAGAACTTGTAAAAAAATATTATGAAATGTGGAACTCTCAAGATTTTGAGAAAATTGAAGAGATTCTTGACAATGATGTTAGGTTTCGAGGATCATTAGATATTACAGCAAATGGCATAGAAGGTTTCACCGAATATGCCAAAATGCTCTTCATTGCGTTTCCTAACCTCTACCATGCAGTAGAGATGAGTGTTTTTGAAAATAATACAGCAGCCGTTTATGTCACATATACTGGAAAACATGAGGGAGACCTTTTAGGATACAAAGCTACCGGGAGAAGAATAAGTTACTCGGGGGCTTCTTTTTTTCACTTTAGAAAAGAAAAAATATACTCCATTAACGTTTTAGGAGACCTCAATTCGCTACACAAACAAATAAGTCTAGATACGGATACTTTTTAATAGAGTATTCGCCTCTGTTGAGAAAGATTCTAATCAAAGAGATTTTGTAATATTTGGCTTTTACTTTCTAGTATCTAGGCCTTAAACATTTATTTATTGGAGGAAGCATGCAAATAAACCAAGAGGAAATAATCCGACTAGTAGATATTATTTTATTGGAAATAAATCAATATAAAAGTGAAAATACAACGGTTCACGCGTATGATATCGCAGAGCAACTCCTTGCACTAAGAGATGTAGATAAAGATGCATATCTTCGCGTACTTAAAAAAATCCCACATGACCTTTTTGCTGAAATTTTATCTGAGATGCCTGAATATGCGCAAGAAGAGATTACGGAGCTCCTAAGTACAAAAAAAATTGCAGACATCACATCAAAGATGGATACCGATGATGCTGCGGACTTTATTCAGACACTGAGTGAAGATAACCAAAAAGTTGCACAAACAATTCTCAACACATTTTCTGATGAAGACAAAGAAATACTTGAACAACTCATGTCTTATAAAGAGAACCAAGCTGGTTCTTATATGCAAACAGAGCTTTTTAGTGCAAAGATAGATGAAAATATTGGTGATGCCATTAAAAATCTTAAATATTTAAAAGAAACAGGAGAGCTAGATAATATCTGGCATGTTAATATTGTAGATAAATCAAACAAATTTATGGGTTCCGTAGGTCTTGAAGAACTTATTATTTTTGAGCACAATTTAAACTTTTCTGACATTCCTTATGAAAAATATCGAGATTATTATATTCACCATAAAGCTAACATCAAAGAAGTTGTTGAAATGTTTACAAACTACAACCTCACTGCAGTCCCTGTTGTAAATGATGAAAATATTTTAGTTGGGCGCATCACCTCTGATGATATCTATGACATTATCAACGAAACTGCCACCGAACAAATCTATAACTTAGCCGGTCTTGATGATGAAGCAGAGCAAGAAGAAAATATGTTTGAGATTGGAAAAACTCGTGCTATTTGGCTTGGCTTAAATCTCATCACTGCAATTGCTGCTTCTTTAGTTATTGGCTTATTTGACACAACAATACAGTCACTTGTTGCTCTTGCAATCCTCATGCCTATTGTCGCTTCAATGGGTGGAAACGCAGGTACACAAACCCTAACAGTTACCGTACGCCAAATGGCGCTGGGAGATATTGTCGGCGATGATGCCAAAAAAACCATCTATAAAGAAGTTGTAATCTCCTTAGTCAATGGTTTGGTTTTTGCCCTCGTCATAGGCGTCATTGCATATCTGTGGTTTAATATACCTCTGCTTGGAGTTGTTATAGCAGCTTCGATGGTTATTAATCTCATAGGTGCAGGATTCTTTGGAAGTGTGATTCCGCTCGCCTTACAAAAAGCAGGCATTGACCCAGCGATTGGAAGTACCGTTTTGCTCACAACTGTAACAGATGTAGTGGGCTTTTTTAGTTTTTTAGGTTTAGCGACACTCATTTTGCTCTAAAGAAGGGTTTACAAAACTAAGCCTTGCGTTTAACCTTAAACTCAAATTTCTTCTATATAATTTGCCAAAAACAGGGAGCTTTATTGTTGCACTATCCAAAGGAATGGACTCAAAAAGAGTTTTTAGAAAACACAGCACGTCTACAAAAAGAGGGTATTGCAGTTATTTTAGTGGACACTATCTTATCTCCCATTGAAAAAGCCTCTACTGTAGTCTATAATCCTTACGAGCTAAAGAACTATCCAAAAGGGAGTGTTTTTGTATTTTATTGCGACAGCGGCAAAGCAACACTTGATAGATTGCAAGAGTATAAAGAGAAATTTCCAGACCATGTTTG
>JGI997J19993_1000415_pt1 | contig 12378 bp, 13 predicted proteins | sample Etolagbewater25m_FD_19993 | JGI IMG/M metagenome (IMG submission 19993)
AATATATAGATCTCCATTAAGACAAATGGGTGGGAAACCTTTTTTACTTTTCATGAGAGGTTTTATAGGGTTTAGTGCATTGTTAATGTATTTTTATAATATAGCTCATATTCCCTTAGCTGAAGCACTTACATTCTCTAAGGTATCGCCTGTATTTACTGCAATATTTTCTTATCTTTTATTACGAGAAAAGTTATCTATAATTGCTTGGAGTGGTGTATTTGTGGGTTTTATGGGTGTACTTTTTATAACTGGATTTGATGTAACTACACTTTCAAAAACGGATTGGCTAGGTATATTAAGTGGAGTTGGCGCAGGTTTGGCATATACTTCTATAAGAGAGTTGAAAAAATACTATGATAGTAGAATGATAGTATTATCTTTTATGACTGTTGGAACAATTGGACCAGTTATTTTGTTAACTTTGGGACAATTTTATACAAGTGATACATTTGATTGGGTACTTGCATCATTTGTGATGCCACAGGGTTGGGCTTGGTTTCATATAGTTGGACTTGGGATATTTGCAACATTTTCTCAAATATATATGACAAAAGCATATACCTTAGCTCAAGGTGGGATAGTTGGGACTATTAGTTATACCACAATATTATTTGCTATTATTATAGGGATGTTTTTAGGGGATGCTTTTCCTACGATGACAGTTCTTATAGGGATTGGTTTTATTGTTGCTAGTGGTATATTGGTATCTAAAAAGTAGTACAATAAAAGATAATTTAGTTATAATAATTTAATATAAAAATGGAGTGTATATATGAATTTAGATAAAGTAATAGCTGGTTTTTTTATCATTTTAGCTATGACATTGAACTTTGGGTTCTTTTATGGTGATGAATTAAATATACATATGCACAGTAAATATGAACTATTTGCTGCAATTATTGTTAATATTATTGCTACTGTATTAAAACTTGGTGATAAAACTCAAATGGGTTCAGTACTTATTGCTACAAGTCTTGTTGCAGACTTACAATTAATTGCTGCTGCAACTATCTGGACAATATATGGTGTAAATGGTGTTGTAGAACCAGAGATATTTGGTCTAATCATCTCGTTAAGTGGTGGAGCTTTACTTGCTAATATAACTTCGGTTGTTTTATATATTGGTGAAACACTGAAATCAAAGCGTTAAACTATTGAAACTAAAATGTATTCAAAGGTAATATAATTGAATAATAGCTCACTATGGATCATCCTTCAAAGGATGAGAATGCCTTTTACTGTTATAGTTATTACTTATGCTATAGCTATGATTGGATTGCTTATCATTCCAGGTATGGATAACGACGGTAACCCATATCAAATGACAATTTTTGATGCATTTTATTTCATTTCATATACTGCGACTACTATAGGTTTTGGAGAAATTCCATATCCTTTTACTCATGAGCAAAAAATGTGGGTCAGTGCATCTATTTATGTCACAGTTTTGGGTTGGTTTTATGGGATAGGTACTCTTGTATCTTTACTTCAAGATAGACTTTTTTTAAGTGAAATTGCTATTGCTAAATTTAAGCGTTCAGTAAAACATATAAAAGAAGACTTTGTAATTGTTCTTGGATATAACGATACCACAAGTGTGATTATTAAAAAAATGATAGATGATGATATGCGAGTTGTAGTGATTGAAAAAGAGCAAGAGCGAGCAGACTATCTTCACCTTGAAGGATTTATTCCACATGTTCCAGTATTAGTTGCTGATGTACATAGTCCAATATCTTTAGAGTATGCTGGTATTAAATCTATACATTGTAAAGCTATTATCTCTTTATTTGAAAGTCATGATTTAAATATGAGAGTAACACTAGCCTCAAGAATCTTAAATCCACATATAAAAATAGCAGTTCGTTCAAGTACAAATAATGAAACATCAAATCTTTTAGATGTAGGTGCAAATATAGTAGAAAATCCTCTTCAAATAATCTCCTATCAAATTCAGATGGCTTTAAATGCACCAAGTTTATTTAAGATTGAAAACTGGCTGTACAATATTCATACACTTGAAAGTAAAACATTTTCTATACCAAAAGAGGATATTTTAATATGTGGTTTTGGTCGACTTGGGCAAAGTTTATATGAAATGTTTGTGAGAAATGAAATACGACCTACTATTGTAGAAATAGATAAAGATAAAGTTTCACTTGCTATATCTAAAGGAATAGACACAATTATATGTGGAAATTCAGAAGACAAAGAGTTATTAGAAAAAATAAAAATTAATGAAAAAAAACTAGCAATAATCGCTACAGATAATGATACAACAAACTTATCTATTATTTCAACAATTAAAAGAATGAATAAAAATACAATTGTTATTGCAAGAGAGAATGAGATGGCAGACTTCTCAATATTTTCGCATGCCAAAATTGATCATATCTTTTTACCAGATGAGATATTAATTCATAAAACAACAAATGCAATTATAAATCCTTTAAGTGATAAATTAATTAGATTGCTTACACACAAAGATGAAAGATGGGCGCAGCAACTTTTAGTAAAGTTAGTAAAAGAGATACATCACAATCCAATTACATTTGAATTAAATGTAAATAAAGCAGAAGCAGTAGAGTTATATAACTATCTTATATGCCCTGAAAATAAGATAACATTAAATATATTAAGAGCTTCAAGAAGGGACAGAGCGCATCATAATAATATCATCCCATTGTTGATCGTTAGAGGAGAAGAAGATATTTTATTGCCATCATACGATACACTTTTGTGTGCTAATGATAAAATACTTTTTGCATGTGATGAAAATTCAAGAGATGATTTAGAATATATTGTAAATAATATTTATGAGTTTCATTATATTGTTTCAGGTGAAGAAAGAAGTTATTTAAAAAAATTTATGATTAGGAGTTGAAATGATAATATTAACAGGACCATGTGTAATAGAAAATAGAGATAATGTTATGAAAATAGCAGAACAATTAGCAAAAATGAATGAAAATGAGAGGGTTGACTTTTATTTTAAAGCAAGCTTTGATAAAGCCAATAGAACAAGCCTTGATAGTTTTAGAGGACCTGGACTAGATGAAGGTTTAAAAATTTTAGAAGAGGTGAAAAAAACATTTGGATATAAGCTAGTAACTGATGTACATGAGTCATATCAAGTAGCTCCTACAGCTGAAGTTGTTGATATAGTTCAGATTCCTGCTTTCTTGTGTAGACAAACTGATTTGCTTGTAGCTGCTGGTAAAACAAATGCAACAGTAAATATAAAAAAAGGGCAGTTTTTAGCAGCAAATAGCATGAAACATCCTGTTGCAAAAGTATTGGCAACTCGAGGTATTGATGAGGTAAATTATCAAAATAGTAAAGATAATGGTGTGTGGCTATGTGAAAGAGGTAATGTATTTGGATACGGTGCTTTAATAGTTGATATGAAAAATCTTATTGCAATGAGAGAGTTTGCACCTGTTATTTTTGATGCAACTCACTCAGCTCAAGTACCAAGTACAGGAGAAACTACAGGAGGAAATTCAGCAATAGTTCCAAGCTTAGCAAAAGCAGCTGCAGCAGTTGGTGTGGATGGTTTTTTCTTTGAAACACATTTTGATCCATCTACGGCTTTAAGTGATGGTCCAAATATGCTTAAAATTGATGATTTATATAAGACAGTTGATGATATATTTAAAATACAAGATGTTTTAGGATATTAATCAAGATTTCGATATAATCGCAAGATAATAAATAGATAAATATAATTGGAGAAAGTCATAATGAATATTATTGAAGGTCACATGAGACTAAACGGAACTGAAAAAGTTGCTATAATTAACGGTAGATTTAATCACATCATTACAGATAGATTAGTTGAAGGTGCACAAGATGCATTTAAAAGACATGGTGGAAATGAAGAAAATTTAGATCTAATTTTAGTACCAGGAGCATTTGAAATACCTTTTGCTTTACAAAGAGCTTTAGAAAGTGGAAAGTACGATGCAATTTGTTGTGTAGGTGCTGTAATTAGAGGTGCGACACCACATTTTGATTATATCTCTGCAGAAGCTACAAAAGGAATTGCAAGTGCAACAATGAGTCACAAAATTCCTGTATCAAATGGTGTTTTAACTACAAATACAATCGAGCAAGCAATTGAGAGAGCTGGTAGTAAAGTTGGAAATAAAGGTGCTGAAGCTATGACTACAATTATTGAGATGTTAGATTTATACGCTCAAATGGATAAATAATAAATGGCAACTAGAACTCAAGCAAGAGAATCAGTAGTAGGATTACTTTATGCATATGATTTAGGAAATGAAGCTATTGCTAAGTTTTCTGATGAGATTTTGGAAGATAAAAAGATTAGAAACAAACAAAAAGATTTTGCTTTAACACTTTTTAATGGAACAATAGAAAAACTAGATGTTGTAGATAAAGAGATAACTGAACATCTTAAGCAAAGAGAAATTGATGATGTTGGTTCTGTGGAAAAAGCTATTTTAAGATTGTCTATTTATGAGATTTTATTTAGCGATTTAGATAAACCAATTATTATTAATGAAGCTATAGAATTAGCAAAAAGACTTGCTAGTGATAATGCACCAAGATTTATTAATGGTGTATTAGATAGTATTCAAAAACTGGACAAATAGATGAAACTATGCGTAGCCTTAGATAATCCAAGTGCTAAAGAAAATTTAGAACTTGCTAGAAAAATCAAAGATTATGATGTATGGTTGAAAGTTGGATTTAGAAGTTATATAAGAGATGGAAAAGATTTTCTAAATGAATTAAAAACAATAAATCCAAATTTTAAAATATTTTTAGATTTAAAGCTTTATGATATCCCAAATACTATGGCTGATGCAGCGCACGAGATTTGTGAACTTGGAATCGATATGTTCAATGTTCATGCAAGTGCAGGTAAAGTTGCTATGACTACAGTGATGGATAGAATTAAAGATGTTCCAAATAGACCTATAGTTATTGCTGTTACGGCACTTACAAGTTTTGATAATGATAATTTTAAATATATTTATAATGAAGATATTGACCAAAAAGCTACAAAATTTGCCAAAGATACTTTTGAAGCAGGTATGGACGGTGTAGTTTCATCTGCATTTGAAAGCCTAGATATTAAAAACAACACTTCAAAAGAATTCATCACTTTATGTCCAGGTATTCGACCATTTGGTGAAGATGCTGGTGATCAACAAAGAGTAGCAGACCTAAACCTAGCAAAAAAAGAGTTAGTAGATTTTATTGTTGTAGGACGACCTATATACAAATCTTCTAATCCTGCAGAAGTTGTAGAAAGAATTTTAAAAAACATCTAAATTTTAAGGTGTTTTTTAACTAAGATTCCATATAATTTCACCTCAAAGGACGAGTGGGTGAGTGGCTGAAACCACATCCCTGCTAAGGATGCGTACTGGTAACGGTACCGAGAGTTCAAATCTCTCCTCGTCCGCCACTAAATCCCCCTATTTAAAGCATTTAAAANATTAAAATTTACAACTGTGTAAAAACTGTGTAAAATTATCCATATTTTTTAAAACAATCTTCCCTATTTATCTTTAGTTTACCAGTATAATATTTTCTAGTAATTATTTATGTTAAAATATTAGCATGAAGAATGTATGTAGATATTTTGTATTAGTAATTATGACTCTTTTGTTTGTTTCATGTAGTGATAATAATACTGAAGAGTATATGATTAAATATACTGATAAACCAGTAGTCGGGAAGTTTACATATATACTAGGAGTACATCCTTTACATAATCCAAAAAAGCTTTTTGAAGTGTATCAGCCTCTTGTTGATTATATTAATAAGCAATTAGTTGGTGCTGAAATAAAACTTGAAGCTTCTAGAAACTATGCTGCATATGATAAAAAACTCTTTAGTGGTTACTTTGATTTATCATTACCTAATCCATATCAAACTGTTGTTGCAGCAGACAAGGATTATAGAATTTTTGGAAAAATGTCTGATGATGAAAACTTTAGAGGTATAATTATTGTAAGAAAAGATAGTGACATTAAAAGTATCACTGACTTAAAAGAAAAAACCATAAGCTATCCTGCACCTACTGCATTAGCTGCAACTATGATGCCTCAACATTTTTTGCATATAAATGGAATAAATATAAATAAAGATATCAAAAATACTTATGTAGGTTCACAAGAATCGTCTATTATGAATGTATATCTAAAAAAATCTATCGCTGGTTCAACTTGGCCACCACCATGGATTGCTTTTGCAAAAGAGAATCCAAATATTGCTAAAGAGCTTGAAGTCAAATGGGAAACGAATCACCTTTTAAATAACGGTTTAGTAGTAAGAAAAGATTTTCCAGTGGATCTTCTTAAAAAAATCTCTCATATAATTTTTACTCTACATACGCATGAAAAGGGAAGAAATATTCTCAAGGCTATGGAGCTAAGTAAATATGAAAAAGCAGATTATAACACCTATGATAAAGTAAGAGAATTCCTAAAAGGTTTTGAAAAAGAGATCAGACCAATAAGGCTTATAAATGATTAAGGCAATACAATACTTTTGGACGGCATCTATTAAAAGACAGCTTATTCTTGGTATTGCACTTGTACATGCAGTTATGATGAGTATTTTTGTAGTTGACCTAGTTGAAAAAGAAAGAGATTTTCTTACAGTACAACACAATAAAACTGCAAAAAGTTTAACCAAGACATTGGCATCTGCATCAACATCATGGGTTCTAGCGAATGATGTTGTAGGACTAAAAGAAGTTGTTACATCTATAGAATACTATCCTGGTATCAGTTATGTAATAGTGCTCAATCTTCAAGGACAAGTATTAGCACACACAGATAAACAATATTTAGGAAAATATCTTTCTGATGACAAAAGCATTGCATTTTTAAAAGGGGATATAGAAACAAAGAGTGTTTTTGAAAATGACTCTTATATTGATGTTGTATCACCTATTTTAAGGGATAATCAACATATAGGATGGGCTAGAATAGCACTTAATAAAAATGAGATAAATCAAGGTCTGTACAATGTAACTTTAGATGGTCTTATTTATATCTTAATTGCAATATTAATTGGAATTCTTTTTGGATACTTTATGTCTATAGGTATCACAAAAGGGCTATATGAGATCTTAGAAAGTATTAAAAAAGTTAAAGATGGTAACCAAGATGCTCATTCTAATTTAGATAGAATTGATGAGATAGGAGTCTTATCATATGAATTTGATAATATGATAGATGTTATTAAAGCTTCAAAGGAAGAACTAAACACAATAAACGAAAGACATGAGTTAACATTGAATGGTCTTAAAGATGGTATTTGGGATTGGGATATTAAAACTGACAAGGCATATTTTTCAAAAAGCTGGAAGGGCATGCTAGGATATGAAGACCAAGAGATAAAAAATAATGGTAAAGCTTTTTTCAATTTAGTACACGATGAGGACAAAGAAAAAGTTAAAAATGCTTTACATATGCATTTTAAAAACCCACTGAAAAATAAATACCTTATAGAAGTTCGATTAAAGTGTAAAGATGGAAGTTACAAATGGGTTCTCTCAAGAGGAAAAGTACTACTTGATGACTCTAACAACCCTGTTAGAATGTTAGGTTATCATAGTGATATTACAATAGAAAAAGAACATGAAGCTTATGTTTTAAAGCAACAAAAAGAGATGCTAGAGCAATCAAGGTTAGCTGCTATGGGAGAGATGATAGGAAATATTGCCCATCAATGGAGACAACCTTTAAGTGCTATATCTATGAATTCAAACAATATTATGGCTGATGTTGAACTTGACATAGTTGATAATAAGGCTTTATTAGAATACTGCCATAATATAAATGAGCAAGCGCAATATCTTTCTAATACAATAGATGATTTTAAAAATTTTGTAAAAGGTGAGAGAAAGAAAACTCTATTTAAACTAGAGGATAGTATTAATAGTTTTATTAAATTGGTTTATGGAGCCATTAAAAGTAATAATATTAAACTTGAATTAGATATTGATAAAAATATACAAATTAATGGATATTCAAATGAACTAATACAATGTTATATAAATATATTTAACAATGCAAAAGATATATTAAAAACTATAAATGAAGATGAAAGAGTTGTTTTTATTTCAACAACAATAGAGAACAACAAAGCTGTTATAAGAATAAAAGACAATGCTGGTGGAATACCGGAAGAAATATTACCAAAAATATTTGAACCTTATTTTTCCACTAAACATCAAAGTGTAGGTACAGGACTTGGTTTACATATGACTTATAATCTGATAGTTGAAGGGATGAAAGGAACTATTGACGCTTATAATGTGAATTATGAGTTTAATAGTAAACAATATACTGGAGCTGAATTTAGAATTATTTTACCATTCGATATTAATTAGTTTTTCACACTAACTATAAATCATATGTTAGACTGCTTAGAATATTGTTAAAAATACAGATTCAGTTATATTTATACTACTTTACATGATTAATTAATAGTTAAAAACTTTTTTAAATTGCTATACCAATGTTATACACAATAGTTATAATACTTCCAAAGGATTTTTATGGAAGAGATTTATGATATTGTTATAATTGGCGGTGGTCCAGGTGGAATAGGTACTGCCATTGAGTCAAGTGTGCACAACATTGGTAAAATATTACTCATTGAAAAAAGTGAAAATCATTCTCATACTATTAGAAAGTTTTACAAAGACAACAAAAGAGTAGATAAGGACTGGAAAGGTCAAATCACACTTTTAGAAGGAAATGTAGATTTCTTTGATGGTACAAAAGAGAGTACTCTTGATTATTTTGATTCGATGCTTGATAATGAGAAAATAGATACTTCATTTTATACTGAAGTTGAGTCTATAGTTCGAGGTGAGCAATACTTTGATATCACAACAAGCAATGGAAACTTCAAATCAAAAAATGTAGTAGTAACTATTGGAAAAATGGGTAAGCCAAATAAACCAAGTTATAAAATTCCACCTTCTATTAAATCACTAATAAGTTTTAACCTTGATAAATGTTCATCTCATGAAAAGGTGCTTGTTGTTGGTGGGGGGGGTAACTCAGCTGCAGAGTATGCTTATGAATTAGCAGAGCAAAACAATGATGTAACTTTGGTATATAGAAAAGAATCATTTTCTAGACTCAATCCTGAAAATGAAAAAATCATAAGAGAGTACAATGGTCAAGAATTATTAAGACTTAGAATGTCTACAGATGTCGAATCTTTAGAAAATCATCATGGGAAGATAAAAGCTAATTTTGATGATGGATATCATACTATTTACGATAGAGTTATTTATGCTATTGGTGGAACTTCTCCTGTTGATTTCTTAAAAAACTGTCATATCAATGTCGATGATAAGGGTATGCCTATATACAATGAAAACTATGAAACAAATGTACGATGTTTATATGTTGCCGGAGATATCGCTTTTAATAGTGGTGGTTCTATTGCTATGGCATTAAATCATGGATACCATATCGTACAAAATATTGAAAGAAAAAGAGCTAGTAAATAATATAATGATGATAGTATAAACTAACTATCATCTTACTTTTACCGTTAATACTCAATAAATCATTTCTTATTTTCAGTCATTGTATATTAAGTTATACAACGCTATACTTTTCGTTATATACTTAAGTACATAAGGAAAGTTTTGGAATTTTTATCATCATTGACTATTTTTAATAGTGATACACCCTTGCTACTAGAAAAAAGAATTTTACTCATAAAGTATATTGATGAAGTAGGTTCTATAAGTAAAGCAGCAAAAAAAGTACCTATGAGTTATAAAGCTGCTTGGGATGCTATAGATACTATTAATAATCTTTGTCCAACACTAGTAATAGAAAAATCAACGGGTGGAGTAGGTGGTGGTGGAGCCAAAGTAACTCCATATGGGAAAAACTTAATTCAGACATATATTACTTTACAAAAAGAGCATGCGAAGTTTTTGACACAACTTACCAAGATGACAGACTTTAATACAGGTGCTTTAAAATCCCTAGAAAGGTTTAGTATGCAAATAAGTGCTAGAAATAAAATACAAGGTGTAGTAGAACGAATAGAGAATGATAAAGTTAATTCATCTGTATATATAAAATTAAAAAGTGGATTTACTCTTATGAGTATCATAACAAATGGTGCAGTTAAGAATCTTGATTTAAAAGTAGGAGATGATGTAGTTGCTATCTTTAAATCAAGTTCAGTATTACTTACAAGTGATGAGGACTTAAAAATAAGTGCATCCAATCAACTTAAAGGTAAAATAACAAATATGAACATAGGTGAGATAAATACAGAAATCATTCTTGATATTGGAAATACTGATAAGATAGTATCTATTATTACAAAAGGTTCTCAAGAAAGTTTGAACTTACAAGTTGGTAATAGTGTAAGTGCTATTATTAAAGCATCAGATGTGATGATAGGAAAGTAGGGATTGATGATGTTAAAAATGTTGATTTTAGGAAGTTTGCTCTTGAGTTCTTTATATGCAGGAAGTATCAATATTGCAGTTGCAGCAAATGTAAGCTATGCAATAGATGATTTAAAAAAAGAGTTCAATAAAATCTATCCAAATACAAAGGTGCGAGTAACATTAGGAAGTAGTGGGAAACTAACAGCTCAAATATCTCATGGTGCTCCATATGACCTTTTTATGTCTGCAAATATGAAGTATCCACAAAATTTATATCAAAATAAAATAGCAATTACTAAACCAATAGTATATGCAAAAGGTGGATTAGCAATCATTAGTAACAAAAAAAGAGATTTTAGTGATATCAATACTCTTTTAAAAAGTAAAGATATAAAAAGAATAGCCATAGCCAATCCCAAAACAGCCCCTTATGGAATAGCTACAGTTGAAGCATTAAAAAATATGAATCTATATGAAGATATCAAAGTGAAGTTTATATATGGTGAGTCAATAGCTCAAACAGTATCATATGCAGTTACTGCTACAGACTTAGGCTTTATTGCTCGCTCATCTTTACAGAGTCCTCATATGAAAAGATTTAAAAAAGATATAAACTATGTAGATTTAGATAGTAAGTTTTATACTCCAATAGATCAAGGTATAGTTATATTAAAAAATGGAAACTCAAATGATGAGGTAAAAGCATTTTATGATTTTATACGCTCAACTAAAGCACAAGAGATATTTAAAAGATTTGGATATGAACTACCATGAGTAATATAATAGTAATAGTATCAGATATAAAAAGTTGTGATAGTTTACATATAGTAAAGTTTGATTTTCATGGGACTACTTTATCTATGATGAGTTTAGATTTAAATGAAGATATAAAAGTAGGTGTGAAAGTAAGACTAGTAGTAAAACCAACACATGTAGTACTTGCTAAAGATTTTGTAGGGGAGGTGAGTTATTCAAATCAACTTGAATCTACTATTACTTCATGTGAAGAGGGAGAGTTATTAGCTAGTATTCAACTCAAAGTTTTTGATACACATTTAGAGTCAATTATCACAGCAAAATCATCGAAGCGTATGAACTTAAAAGTAGGGGATAGGGTAACTGCATTTATAAAAGCAAGTGAACTTTCAATAGTGGAGGTAGTGCAATGATGGAGGTATTGAGTCAAATAGAGTTTGCCCCATTTATACTTTCTTTTAAACTAGCTGGTATCACTACTCTTATACTATTTATCTTGAGTGTGCCACTAGCTTGGTATCTCTCACAAACAAGCTCAAAAGCAAAACCAGTTTTAGAATCATTGACTGCATTGCCTATAGTTTTACCACCTTCTGTTTTAGGATTTTATATACTTGTTGCTCTTTCACAAAATTCACCTATAGGGATATTTTTTGATGAGGTGTTTGATATACAGTTGGTATTTAACTTCACTGGACTTGTAGTTGCTAGTTGTTTTTATAGTTTACCTTTTATGGTACAGCCACTGCAAAGTGGATTTGAATCAATCAATAAAAATATGCTAGAAGCTAGCTACATTGCAGGGAAAGGTAAACTTGAAACTATAGTAAAAGTAGCACTACCAAATATAAAACCAGCACTCCTAACTGCTATCATAGTAACCTTTGCTCATACAGTTGGAGAGTTTGGAGTTGTATTGATGGTAGGTGGAAGCATTCCTGGAGAGACAAAAGTAGCTTCTGTAGCAATTTATGAGATGGTAGAAATCATGGATTATAAAGCAGCTCATATTTATAGTGCTATTATGGTAATTATTAGTTTTATAGTCTTATTGAGTGTATATATATTTAATGGACGAGTAAATAAAAAATTTGGAATATAAAATATGAAAGAAGAAATTTTAGATAGATATGATTTGACAAGTGATGGTAAAGTTATTATCAAAATATCAACGAAAAAAGTTGAAGATTTGTATG
>JGI997J19993_1000418_pt1 | contig 12297 bp, 25 predicted proteins | sample Etolagbewater25m_FD_19993 | JGI IMG/M metagenome (IMG submission 19993)
ATTTTTATTTACCAATCATCAAAAATTGGTATGTAAATTTGCAAGTCATTTATTTTGTTATAGTTATCGATTAAATATTTTTTTTACATTGACATATGATGATAATTTACAATGATATACGACAGAATGACAGACGACTTCGCAAATGGCATGCATGGCAAAAAATGGCCTATACGACCCCCCTTTGTTTTTTTCGTGGGAAAAATACTATTTGCATTATCATGCCATTGTCGTAAGTTAGGATGCAAACAACAGGAGGTAATATGAAACGAACGTACTACGACATTATCAGCACAGCGACTGGCCACATTTTGAAGTCAAAGATTAGCTGGACAAAGGCACAGGAGATTCTCGGAGATTGGAGCATGCGGGAGATTGAAAATGGCGGTCACCCTGACCATTGGGACATCGTCCCCCACTTATGGCGGTACAAGGTATATGTCACTTCCCGCACATACACTGACAGGTGGTTGTTTGTCGGCATGTCTGACAGCCTCCACGGAGCAAAATCAATCGCTGGTCGCAATCGGATATCAGCCAACTACATGGACAATGATGCCCGAATTTTCGACACAACCACACTTGACGAAATCACATACAAAATTTGAGGAGGATTTATGAACTGCCCTTATAGGATTATAACACGCATCGAACTGGAAAACAGAGGCATGGATGCAGAGTCCTTTGTAGACAATGCGGAAACACTCCCTATCTATACCCATGATGATGATGGGCAATGGCAGGTAGTAGCCCTTTCATCCTGCGACAGCATTTGGGACACGCTCAAACCTGTGGATGGGGACCGATCTTTTTCCACCGACAGCGAAATTTTCTGACAATTATAACAAGTGAAAGGACTATTTGAGATGAGAAAACGAATAATATTCGACATCAGTGAGGAGATGCTGGAAAATTGGTTTGTCACTGCCATGGAAGGCGGGTCAAATTACTGGATAGACAAGATAAGCGAGTATTGCCCTGATAAAATCGCCATAGAGGGCTATAGCGTGGCGATAGAGGTCGAGGGTATGGGTAGGTATGAGCTGACCAAAGAAAAGCTCTTAGAGGGCCTGAAAACCTGCCCCAGTGGTGTCGCACAAAGACTGATGGACGAGAGCTACGATGCAGATGATGCAGACATCCTCCTTCAGCAGGCACTCTTCTCCGAGGTAGTGTTCGGATGAAAGCTGAAAAAATCAACTGAATAACAAAGGGGGCTGATGCCCCCTTTTTTTATATCCCCGATTTATTTTTTCTCAGGCCATCCCCATTACCTTTTTCATCTCCCGCACCTTTTCCCTCGCACCATCCGCATGGCCCTCAAGATACCGCCTGTTCATGAGGTAGGTAATAACCGCCTCTAAGGTCGAGAAACAGCTCTCCTCGACCTCGATATCTTCACCTGTCCATGTGTCCCGAAATAGGTGTGTTTCGCCCTGAGAGCGGACATATAACCACCCTGTGAGCTTGGAGATAATCTCCCTCGCCTCACGCTCAGGAATTGCGTTCTGAATGTCTCTCATTTTACCTCCTTCATATCATCAAAGATTACTGGGATTCTCTCCTGAACCTCTGTCAGGAGCGGTGTCATCAATGCCCTCATATTGGGATGAGCGTTTTTCGCTGTGCGGAGATTAAACACATGTCTCCACTCCCTGAAATTCGCAGTCATCACAATTTCGGTTTTCAGGGCATTGGGGAGGACTTCCCTCGCCTGTTCAGGAGTCCATCCTGATTTCAGTAATGCCCTGTATTGATTTTCCGCATTGCTGAGAGTCATTTGGAAATGCAGGAAATCTGCATCCGAGTCAATAGGCCATGCAGGTCTGATAAACTCCATTCTGCCAGTGTAGTTTACATAGCGGGTGGACTCCTGAGAGAATGATGCCAGCCTATGTCTGACCAGCTCATGGGAAACTCCACGACTGGTGATAAATTTTACTGTCATGGAGGAGTGTTCAATCACCGACTCATGGTGCAGGCGGTGAACGATTTTTCCTACAAATCTCTCCGCAGTCCCCTCCCCCATTTTTTCCTCTGACTTGTAGCAGACCCTCCCAGCCTGCTCGATGAGTTCCAATGACCCTGAGATGTTGAGTATCTCATAGCTCTGTTCAATTAGCCTCATATAACCTCCCATCCACTGTGATTTTGAGGGTATCAGCCCCCTGTATGATTATCCTTTTTCCGTTATAGTTAAATGCGACCCCCTGTGCTTCCACAGGAGGCCATACAGCCGTTTTAGACAGTAAAGCCAGCCCCAGTATCAGGTAAAGGGCTAAAACGCTTAAAATGGCCTGTATGAGTCTTTTCATATAATTTCCCTCCATAAGAAGAAAGGGGAGACAGCAGGCTGATGGTCTCCCCAAGGTTCGTAGGGTTCATATGCCCCTGTTCGGGCTGTGTTATTACCACAATATGTAGACAGCTCCATGAACAGGTTCAGTGCCTGCATTAATCCAGCAGGTTCTCGACCTGATTAGTCAGGTCACCTTTGCACCTGTCGCACAGCCCCCTGCGGAGGCCGATGGACGGGAAATCCATCACCCGCTCCTGATGACTGCCCTTTACGTTGGCCCATATGATTGGCCTATAGCACCCCATGGCTTCCATGGTCGCCTCCTTGGTGCATTTGATGCAGACAAAAAGCTCAAATTCACTGAGCTTCTCGACCATCTTCTTGTTGATAGAATGGGTCTTCTTGAGATACCTGCGGGTGATGGATTCCCTGACAGTTTCAGGGTATCGCTGGGCTTTGTTTTCTCCTGTATAGCTCATTTAATTCATCCTCCCTTTTTCCACAATTTCATTCAATTCATCCCTGAATACTGTAAGGCAGGAATTTATATATGCACGGCACTTTTCTTCACTCCTGAATTTTAGTGTTGTGTCTATTCTCAGTATCCTTGCTATAGGGCTTGGATTCATGCAATAGTAGCCATTGATTAGAAAATATTTGACACTCCAGTCACCTAATTTTATTTCAATCATACGTGTTGATTGCACCTTCACCACGGCCTCCTATCTTTCGGGCGGACATCCTGACCCATTGAGGCATAAGACCGCTGTACATAATCGTATGACCCGTATGAGGGGGCTTCTGAACCCGCCTCTTCTCGTGGCTGTAGTTTTGATTTTTCGAGATGCGAAAATCCAGTATAAACACATTTGCAGGCCAAGTGAACACCCATCAAAATAGGTGTTTCCAGACCGCAGACACTACACTTCACTATTTTCATCCCAACCTCCCTATGGATTTGTAGAAATTGAAGGTGCGGAGTACGATTCGTGCGGTTCTCTCAGGTGTTTCCTTGCGGAGAAAAAGCCTAAAAATCCAGCCCTCTATTCTGCGGACATTGTCCACATATTCATCGAGCGTAATCTCGGAGTCAGGGATGAGAGCCATCACCTTCTCCTCAAATAGTGGTAGCCACTGCTTAATGTAATATGGTTGTTTGCGATTCATAAAAGTTCCTTGGTTGTTGTTGGGTTAAAATGAAAATAGGCGGGAGGTAGGCATTGAACCCCCCGCCATCTGTCGCAACAAGGGGGAGGAGCTACCCCCAATGTTTAGCTATGAGTGCCGTTTCATATTTCAGCCCTTCAGAGTCATATCTCTGCTGGACAATTCTCCGAGCCTTCTCTTTGCTTGTTCCCTGAGTCCTCATGATGTCATAGGTCTCAGCCCAAAACAAACTGGAACGCTGGATAGGTGATAAGGCCATGGTAGCCTCGGTGATGCGGTCAAAGATGTCATTCATGTTCATTAGCATGGTCAGTGCCTCCTTTGTTGTTGTTGGTCGAATATAACACATTATTTGCAAATTACAAATCTTTATTTTCTTTTTTTGCAAACAATATTGTATCGTATTCCTGAGTCGTAACTATGAAATCAGTATCAGGATAGGTGTTCCGATACCATTGCAATTCGCTGTCACTTAGCCTCACTGGTGAGGTAGGATTGAATCTGACAAAACACTCGTCCTCCCTGTTTCTGAGCATCACTGGAGATGCCGTGGTCACGAGGTTCAGTGTGATTGTATTTAGCCTGATTTCCTGTACCTTATCGCCTATTCCCATTTTTTCAACTCCTCGATTGCTTGTTTGAGAAGGCGGGCTATCAGTCGCTTTTCCTGACCCACCATCTTCTCGTGTTTATACAGCTCTTTATTGACAGCTATGATTGATATCATATTCATCCGTGGTATCTCCTGCGGGTCAATGACCTTGTCTCGTTCCATGTCGCCTCAAATCCTGAATTTTCATGTCGGGGGTGTGTTCGATTTCGATAGTCTCAAACATGTACTGGCACATCTCACATCGCCTGAATCGTGTGATGGAACTGCCGTAGTTGACAGTTTTGATGACTGTTTTTTTTGTGGTGTCGTCATTGCAAAAAGGGCATCTTATGGTGGTACTCAATGAATAGTCTCCTTCACGACCCAGCTATAGTTGTGGATGTCTTTTATCGGGACGATAAATCCCTGTGTGATATTGGTCTGTGACCAAGCTTTTTGCTCTTGGAGCTTATAGCGGTATATCTGTTTTTGGGCAAATGCCCACTCTTTAAGGGCTTTTGTGCCTATGGTGTACATGACCCCTTGGTTGATGAAATAATACAGGATATAGTCGCTCTCTGTGGTCTGTAGCCACCCCTGTCGCAAGGTGGTCACATCACTCCACATCTCAAGGAAGAAATTCGGGCTGTCAGAGGAGTCGAACTTGACTTCCAGTGCATAGGTCTTCCCGCTGGACACCAGCAGTAGGTCACCAAATTTGTGCTGGAACATTTTGTCAAAATTGGAAGAATATCCAATCTGAACAACATCCTCGACAGTGGGTCGGCTGGTGATGTGACTCACCAGCCTCTCCATGCCGTATTTCTCCGCTTTCAGGGCATCTCGGAAGTTCATCAGAAGGGCAAGTCTCCATCTTCAGGGCCGACTTCCTCATTGCCAACAGGAGCTTCATAGGTAGCAGTCTCGCCACCCTTCTTGATGAGCGTGTAGTCCCGCAGGATGACCTCTGTGGTGTAGTTGGTCTTGCCGTCTTTATCCTGCCATTTCCGCTCCCTCAGGCTACCGACAATCGTCACCAGCGAACCTTTGCCGTGCTTGATAATGGTGTCCACGATATTCCCGAATGCCACAACCCTCGTCCACATGGTGGTCTGTTTGTATTCACCATCGACCTTCTCACTGTCGGTGATGGCAATACTGAGGTTCGCAAGCTTCTTGCCTGATTTCGTTTCCTTGGGTTCGACATTGCCAATTCTTCCTACCAAGATGACAACTGCTTTGCTGAAATAATCCATTTTAGTCCTTTCTATTCGTACTGGTCGGTTATCTCTGTGAATGCCATGTACTGGCCCTGAAATAGGTACGGAATCTCCCCTGTCCTAGCTCCTCTAGCCTTGGCAATTATCACAGATGTTTTTTCGTTATTGAGCATGTCCTGAATGTCTCTGTGAAGCAGGATAACAACATCGCTGTCCTCCTCCAAGCCACCACCCGCTTTCAGGCCAGCCAGTGTCGGCATCTTACCCTCAAAGTCCCTGTTAATCTGACTGACAAGTACGACTGCAATATTCAGCTCTTTTGCCAGTGATTTCAGGGTTGAGGTGATTTCCCCAATCTGCATATGGCGGTCTTTTGCACCGCTGGAGATATGGGTAATTTGGTCGATGAAAATGATTTTGCGACCCTTGAATTTTACCTGATTGCGGATGTCCAAAACCAGCTTGCCGAGTGTCCAGCGACCTCGGTCATTGAAGGTGATGTCGAGGTCAGCAATCTCGCCAAGGTAGTTCGCCATGTCCGTGGGATGCAGTTGTCTCGTCCGCACCTGCGTGTGGCTCACTCTGTTCCTCCGACAGACTTCCCGCTCCAGCAGTTCGGATACCATCATCTCCATCTGATACATATGGACAGGATACTGCTCGGAGAGCTTGAATGCGAGCTGTCCAGCGAATGCGGATTTCCCAACTGATGGCCTTGCTCCGATGGTATACAGCTTGGTCGGCTCCAGCCCACCGATATGGTCAGTCAGAGTCGGCTCTCCCTTTATCTCATAGCGGACAGTCGGGCTGGTGTAGTGCTCAAGGGCCAAGGATGCTCCCTGAAGAGCGTTGTGTTCGGTGTGCGATTCCTCGCCCCTGAACATGTTGCCGATAAGGTCTTTCGCCCCATCGACATCACCACGCTGGATGCAGGCATTCAGTTCAGCGTGTGCTTTCTTAAGCTCCCGCAGTTGATAGCTTTGCATCACCTCCTTGTCGTAGTATGACCAGTTGGCACTGGTCGGAAGTTTCATAACTGTGTCCAGCAGGTCTGTCAGGGCAATCTTCCGTGTGGATGCGAGGGATGCGGAATCAGGAGTCATCCCCTGATTTGCCTGCTCCTCAATCAGCTCGTAGACAAGTCTCAACCAATCATTTTCAAGGTGTTCGGGCTGGCTCTTCACATTGGCGAGGATGCTGATATCATTCAGGATGCTCCCAATGAGGCCAATCTCATGCTCGGAAGGGAAATGGGTCATACGAATCATCTTAGTCATCAGTTCACCCCTCTCATTGCCTGCCGTACAACATCCTCAGGCATGTAGCCGATTCCCTCGATGAGGAAGCGACCATCAGGATGACGATTGAGGATTTTATGCCATGCCCCATCCACGAAAACAGAGTGGTCAGGTGTGCCAGTTGTTGCATGGGATGCAATAGGTTCGTCTTCCCACAGTCTACTGTTCAGGTATGTCTCAGGATTCTTGCGATACTGGACATCAGGAGTTGACTGCACATAGCTCCTGATATGAGCCATAATTGCCTTCTGAGTTGACATAGGAAGACGATTCCATTTCTTCTCGGTTTTGGCCTTGCCAACCTTCTTGCCATATGCATTCCAAAAGTCACTGAAAGGGACTTTGGATGATGTATTATTCTGTTCTTCTGTCTTCTTATCTTCTGTGATGTGGTTGATTGGCTGGTTGATTGGCTGGTTGGTCGTGCGGGGTCTTTCCTGATAACTCTCGTAGTTTGAGATAGTTATCTTGGTTGATTGCTGGTTAGCCTCTAAGGTCAATTCTCCAGTCGATTCTAACCTCTTGAGGCATGTTCTGATGGTCTGCTCAGAGATACCAGTTTCGGCTGAGAGCTGTTTCCTGCCAGTGACAATCTGTCCACGCTTTACACTCTCACCACGATAACTTGAAGCCTCGTAATTGGCCTTCAGGAGGAGGTGAATGAACAGGTGTGCCATGTGTGGCTGTGTGTACCATTCCCAGTCGAAAATCTTTTTATGTAATTTTATCCACATTGTTGTTGTAGCTCCTTAAAAAGGGGATTGAGGATTAAACCTCAACCCCCTCAAATGCATCAATCAGCTCTGCCACCACAGGGTCGGTCTTTTTGGTCGGAGAAGACTTCTGTTTTGCCACTGTGGCCTTAATCTCGGCCTTGCGTTCTGAACTGACATTGGGCCTTGGGACGTTAAATTTCCGCATACCAAGCTCGGCCTTGATGCGACCGATGTGGTCAGGGTCGAAACGCTTGCCGACTGTCAGGATGGCTTCCAGTGTCTTGGTGTCCACATCAGCTAGTGCAGTGCCTTTTACAGTACCCGCCAGCAGGATATCGTTATCATCCAGCAGAGCATCGTAGGCAGACTTTGCGGGCTTAGGGGTAGCAGGGGCAGGGGCAGGGGCAGAAGTCCTCTGAGAATCGCCCTGAGGGGCATTCAGGTGCTTGTACACCATGTTACCCTTACCATCTCTGACAATTATACCGCCCGCCAGTGTTTCATGGGGAAATTCAATCGACCAATCCTTAGTGCTGTAAGGGGCTTTACCGTTCACCCAAATGAAAGGAGCATCGTACAGGTCAATGCAGATTCCCCAGCGGAATCCAGCCCGCTTCAGGGCATCTGAGTATTCGCCCTTGGAAGCTTCAGTGTTGGACTCAGTTCCAGTATCCTCACGAGAAATCCATTCGCCAGTTTCAGGATTCAGGATAGAGATTTCACAGACAAGGTTGCCCTTCTCGTCTCGGTGGTATTTATTCTTCCAGTTCATCCCGCAGACATCATTGAGAATCTGCACATCGGTACGGGAGTCTTTGTAGAGGAGCAGGGAAAAACCGCTGTCCTTTTTCATCCCAATTCGGGCCTCGACATGGTGAGCCTTGGTGGGAGCAGATAGGGCATCCATGATGTCCCGCATTGATAACTCTGAGTATTGCTTCTTGTTTGACATTTGTGTACCTTCCTTCAGATATGGATTCAGTTCCATGTTGTTGTTGGAAGGGGAGTTGGTCACTCCCCTTTATCTTATGTTCACGCTTTTTTTGTGGTTCAGTACCACATACTCAGGCAGATGTTCCTGAGCCTTCGCCCATTCTTTGAGCTTGGTCTTATCGGTCTTCACGACAGACTCATAGACAACTAACCCAAGAGTCATAAGATTCTGCATCGTTTCACCATCGAGGTCTTCCATCCTCAGGTCAATTGATGTGGTTTCTCTGAGACTATAGTTGTGAGCCATGCTCTTAACCTTGGACTCTCCAATGCTCTCCATCAGGTAGGCAATTCGCTCCCTGAGGTTAGCAACAGACCGACCTACTGTCTTGGCTTTGCTGGCGAAATGATTGGCTTGGTCTTTAAGCCAACTTTCCTGAGACTTCAGGTAATCAATTACGAATGCATACCTGTCCAATGTCTGAGGTAGTTCTGCATCCAGTATCTGAATCTTCGCCATGATGTCATCGGTCAGTTCTCCATCTGACTCCAGCATCAAGTCTTCGATTTCCCTGCCCAATAGCAGGATTTCATTTGCTTTCATTCATTCTCCTTTCGGTGAGTATTTTAATCAACCCCTTGATTGTCCTGCCCTCTTTTTGGGCTATTTCCCTTAACTGCCTATGCGTATGAGAATCAATTGTTACTATTTTGTTCGTTTTTTTCACGGTTTCCTTTGCTTATTTCTTGACATAATATATGATTGTTTTATGACAGTTCCTATAGAAATATATACATAATTATCGTTTTAGTAATATTTTATTAATGATAATATTATGCTAATTACTGTATTATTTGCATTTAGATAGTTTATTGTCGAATAAATGCAAACAAATTATTATCTTATAGCACCAAGCGGAGGACATGTGAACGACACATACAAGAATGCAGTTATGAAATGGTTGAAAAGCACTGGATACTCGGCCTATTACATTGCACAGAAAACAGGCCGTAGCCACATGACAACAATGCGGTGGATGAGGGCCGAAACAGCCCCTCCTTATGACAAGCTGACTGAGGTTGCGAAAAGACTGGGATATGCCATAAACTTTGATGCACAAAACATCCCAATGTTCACCCGCTCAGAACAGGTGATGACGACCGAGGCGGTTAAGTTAGAGATGGAAGCCAAGATGAATGCTGTTCATCGGCAGAATAATGCCCTACTCAGACAGATTAAATTACTTGAAGGCGAATTGTCATATATTCATGGAAAAGAAGAGACTGAGCGAGAGCAGATAACAGCCCTGCAGAATGAAACCAAAGACCTTCTCCGTGAACTCGTGGAGTTGCAGGAGAAGTATTCACAGTTATCTCTGAATTATGCAGAGTTGCTTAAGGAGTATCGTGAAAACCCCGATAAATAGAGAAGACTTCGCCAATTGGGTTAAATCCCTGAAGCATCGATACACAACCTATGAACTGTGGAAACTTACAGGAGTCCATTTCACTACATGGCAACGCTATGAAGCGGGTACTACTTTGCCTTCCCCTGAGAAGCTGGAGAAGATAGCTCAAGTCTTAGGATGCCATGTCGCTATTATCAACGATAAACTGGTCGTATCCGATAATGATGGGGATTATTTTCGTAAACTGGCACTGGAACAGGAAGAGGTGATTAGCGACCTGAAGCAAAAACTAGAAGATGCCCTCAATAGAGAAAAGGAACTCCTCAAGCTCCATCAGTCACACATCCGTAGTATCAGGGATGATGTCGGCATAGGCTAATAAATCAGCACCTTTCAGATGAACATATCGGGCAGTTGTAGTGATGGACTCATGACCGAGCCAGTGTTGCAGAACATGCCCTGATATTTTTTGCGTAGCCAAGCGGGTGGCAAATGTGTGCCTCAGGGTATGGATGGATACATCTTGTATTCCGCACCTGATGGCATGCCGTTTAAACTTTTTACGGATGGCATCTGCATCTGTGAATCCTGTAATAACCCTGCCTTCCCCCCTGTCGCTTTTTTTCAGTACAGGCGGGGTTGGTATCATTCGGTCATTATTACTGCCATCACGCTTTTTCTTGCCATGGATGAGCATCAGGTCACCATGAATATCACCCCATCTAAGGCTAAATGCCTCCCCTCTACGCAGGCCAGTTTGCAGGAATAGATTGAGAATAAATCTCATTTCATCATCTGCCAGCTCAAAAAGCTTTCTCTCTTCATCATAGCTTAGAAACCGAATACTCTTCTTCTGAGGCATCTTTGGAAGGACTATAGGAAGCTTGTACTTATTTATCATTGCGTGAATGCTAATGTACAGAGTCCACATCGATTTCTTGCCGAGGGACTGAAGATACCTGTGCAAATCATCTCCATCGATTTTGTCAACAGGCACAGGCCAAAAGGGTTTCATAACCTTCATAGACAACTGAGTCTTGTCATCCCTCTTGTAGTCGATATATAATTTGCAGTAATACCCAAGTATCCTCTCCTTTACCGACACCTTAATCGGGCCAGTCACAAGTTTGCTATATGCCTTCTTGGCCTCGTGATGATTCTTCGTTTTCAGGGACACATTTCTGCCGTTGATATAGGCATAATAATGGCCTTTTTCATTCTTCCACATTGGTAACCTCCTGTGCTAATCCACCACTTTTTCACTATATGTACCTGATAAGTGTTTGTTTAAGCACGAGATATAGCTTGAATGGCATTCAAGAGGTCAGCGGTTCGAACCCGCTATTCTCCACCAAGTAACTCACAACAAAAACAACTACTTATCCGACATCCGATTCCAACGGATGTCTGTCAGCATGTCAAAAAACTCACTATAAAGTACAAAAAGTCACTATATTTTCACTATATTTTTTTTGGCATATAAAGCAAAAGCCCCAAAAAGGGGCTTTGCTGTGGGGTTGCCGTACCGAAGGGAGGTTATGCTTGGGCAGGATTGAAAAGAGATGGAAATTCAGATTTGGCTTGTTCGGTCAGTTTTTCATGACGGAGGGCGAGGAACTGCGATTCTAGTTTTGAGTATTCGGCACTTAGTCGAGAATTTTCAAGGACGAGTTGGACATTACGCAACTCCATTCCTTCAATCTTCTGTTCAAGTGTCGTCTCATTCTGTGCAACTACCTCTTCCTCAGGCTGTTCTACATTTGGCATTGTTTTAGTTTTCACCATTTTAGTATTCTCTCCTTGAGATTAACATGCTGAAATATACGACATTTTCACAACAAAATTACTAGAATAATGTACATTTTATGATAAATATTTTAGTCTATATATTTTATTGTCATTTATATTCCAGCATATTGCTTATTTTATGATAATTACTGCCACTATATGTCCTCTGCACTTTCAAATTCGGGCAGTGTCTTCAGGAAAGTGTACATCGCTTGACGAATGTCAACTTCATCCTTCAGTACTCCATCATACCTGAATATTTTATCATATATGGGTGATTTCCCGTTATCTCTGGCTTCCTTTGAGGCAAATGCGGAGACAACAACATCGGCCCCCATCCCTTCGGCTCCTCCATCTGAAGTCCAGTGAATCGCAACAATTCTGAAATACATTCCTTCAAGCTGTATCCCGTGAACTGTCTCTGTACTCTGTGTTAACGCCATCTTCTCTCCTATCCTATTTTTATGAATTGGCCTCTGATTCGTGTGACATATCCTGTACCTCCGCTGATATTCAGCTTATACTGAGCGTATAAATTATATGTGCTGGGATTAACATACACATTAGTGACTGTATGCCAAGTATCAACAGATGAATGGCACACCGCTCCAAGCCCCGCCCAATCCGCAACACTCGACCTAATTTTTACCGTCACAGGGGTGCTGGATGTCTGCCGTCCCATAAAAGACAGCATGACAAGATATGTTCCAGCGGGCATATTTGAAATCAGAGTGCCTGTACTGGCATACGAAGTCGTAGTGGTCGTGTAACCCGTTGTATCTTCGAAATAATAGACATCTCCCTGTGCAATCGCACCCACCTGAGAGGCAGTCACATCGTGTGGGTTGGTAGAATCCCCTGCATGAGTATTAAGA
>JGI997J19993_1000419_pt1 | contig 12281 bp, 17 predicted proteins | sample Etolagbewater25m_FD_19993 | JGI IMG/M metagenome (IMG submission 19993)
CTATTGCTGATTTACTAAACTTGGATGTTAATGATTTTGCAGTAAAATATCTTTTTAAAAAAGGGTATAAGTATTCTATTAAAGAGTTGAAGTATAAAGACTCTTATGAATGCGTTTTTTATGATAGAGAGAGTAATGGTTGTAAGATTTATGAAGCACGACCAACCCAGTGCAAAACATTTCCATTCTGGGATTATTATAAGTCAAGAGTTGATGAATTAAAAGAAGAGTGTCCAGGGATTATTGATGAGTAGAAGTTTTATAACCATACTGCTAGTATTATTATCATTAATGTTGGTTTCATGTGCTGAGCCTAAGCCAGACATTTTAAAACCGAATGAGAAAGCTTTTGAAGAGGAAGATGCTTATATTCTTTTTGCCTTACGTGCTGAGCAGGTAAATGAAAATGATGCCGCAGCACAAATATTTAACACGCTTTATGCAAAATCAGAGAAAAAAGAGTACTTGTACCGCTCTTTGGAAAATGAGCTGATTGCAAAAGAGTATGAGAAAGTTATTAAGCAAGTTGATGAGATATCCAAAGGTTCAATAAATGACTATACTTTAATAAGAGTAAAAGTTGTTGCTCTTATAGAACTAGAAAAATTTGACGAAGCAAAAACTTTAGCCGTTGAGTTAGTGAAAAAATCAAATGCAGTGAATGATTATCTTTTAGTGAGTGATATTTATATAAAAAAAGAAGAATATGACACAGCACTTAAGTATCTTGAAAGTGCATACATTAAAAATTATAACGAAAAAATTCTTGATAAAATGTCAATTGTTTTGTATGTAAATCTTGAAAGAAAAAAAGATGCGATTGCTCAACTTGAAACGCATACTAGAGTTCATGGTTGTTCAGAAACTATTTGTCACAGATTGATTGGATTTTATTCTAATGAGAATAATGTAGATGGTCTTTTATCTGTATACTTAAGGCTCTACTCTTTAAATAAAAGTGAAGATATAGCTACAAAAATCACTCAGATTTATAGCTACAAGAAAGATTATATCAAACTTATGGGGTTTTTAGAGAGCTCTAAAAGTGATGATAAAGCTCTCTTTGAGTTGTACTCTTACACAAAAAATTATAAAAAAGCTTTTACTCTTGCAGATAAATTGTATAAAAATAGTGGTGATATTAATTATTTAGGTCAAAGCGCTATTTATGAATATGAAAGTGCAAAAGATAAAAAAAATAAACTTATGCTTCAAAGCGTAATACATAAACTTGAAAAAGTTGTTAAAATTGATAGTAATCCTCTTTATTTGAATTACCTTGGATATGTTCTTATAGACCATGACATTGATATAAAAAAAGGGATGAAGTATATAAAAAAAGTTTTAGTAGTTAAGCCAAACTCATCTTTTTATCTTGATTCACTTGCTTGGGGATATTATAAACTCGGCAATTGTAAAAAAGCGAAAGATATTATGAATAGAGTTGTAAAACTTGAGGGTGGAGATGATCCTGAAGTTTTAAAGCATGTTAAATTGATAGATAAGTGTATAAAAAATAAAAAAGGTAAAAAATAGAAATGATTTTAGATGATATTATAAAAAAAACAAAAGAAGATTTAGTTAAAAGAGAAAAGGAATTTTCACTTGATTGGTTGGGACGTTCACTTGCGTTTAATGCTAGAGCTCCTAGGGATGTTATTCCCTATCTAAAAGCTACAGAAGAAGATCCTTACAGAATTATTTCTGAAGTTAAAAAAGCATCTCCTTCCAAGGGTGTAATTCGTGAAAACTTTGATCCATTAGCGATTGCACAAGCTTATGAAAGAGGAGGGGCAAGTGCCATCTCCGTTTTAACAGAACCACATTTTTTTCAAGGTTCACTTGATTATTTAGGTGGTATTAGAAGGTATGTTGGTATTCCACTTTTAAGAAAAGATTTTATTGTTTCAAAATATCAAATCTTAGAAGCAACAGTCCATGGCGCAGATTTTATTCTTTTAATTGCAGCAGCGCTCAGTAAGTCTGAACTTAAAGATTTACTAGCATATACAAGACACTTAGGCATGGAAGCTTTAGTTGAGGTACATGATAAGTCTGATTTAACAAAGGCTATCTATGCAGGGAGTGATATAATTGGAATTAACCATAGGAACTTGCAAACATTTGAGATGAATATGAATCTCTCATATGAATTAATTCCCTTAATCCCTAATGGCAAGATTATTGTCGCTGAAAGTGGAATATATGAACATGGACAACTGGAAGATTTATCCAAGGCTGGCGTTGATGCGTTTTTAGTTGGAGAATCTTTAATGCGTCAAGATGATGAAGAAGCCGCTCTTAAAAAATTAAAATTTGGTTAGGAGATAGAGTATGAAAAAAATAATAATGATTGTGAGTTTAGCATTAGCTTTATTCTTGAGTGCTTGTACCCAAGAGACACAAAATAAGATGGGTCGTAGCCTTCAAAATTGGACTGGTACAAATGGAGTTCTTGATATTTATATGGGTGAAAAGCTAGTCAAAAGATTTATCAAAATTGATAAACTTTCAACTGCTGAATCAACACAGGGTAATACATCTAGAACATATCGTTACGGATATGGTTATTTAGATGTCAATCAAAATCTAATAGTAGATAATGGAGAAAAAAAACTTTATTTTGAGATAAGTGATTATGCAACTCCATATATTTTCTATGATAATCCAGGAAAATAAAACGTGGATGTTATNGAACTTTTTAAATTTTTTATAAAATCAAAAAGTGAAACGCCTGATGATGGTGGATTATTAGATTTCATAGAAAGTTATTTATCCGATTACAAAGCAATTCGCATAGACGTGGAAGATGTTAAAAATTTATTTATATACAAAAAATTTGGAGATGGTGATCATCTCTGTTTTGCTGGCCATGTAGATGTTGTTCCAGCAGGTAATGGATGGGCTACAAATCCTTATGAAGCTGTAGAAAAAGAGGGATTTATCTATGGTCGAGGAACGCAAGACATGAAGAGTGGTGTTGCTGCGTTTACTCAAGCTGTAAAAGAAACGACTGCGTTTAATGGAACACTTTCCCTTTTGCTCACTTCGGATGAAGAGGGTGAAGCGACGTATGGAACGATTAAAGTGCTTGAGTATCTAAAAGAGAAAAAGATGCTACCTGATTCTGTGGTTGTTGCAGAACCAACCTGTGAAGATAACTTTGGAGATGCTATAAAAGTAGGGAGACGCGGTTCGATTAATGGATATCTGACTCTTAAAGGCAAACAGGGTCATGCTGCTTATCCTGAAAAAGCAATAAATCCTATTCATAACCTTTCACGTGTTTTAGGTGATATGGCTGGAATAGATATAGATAATGGTGATGAGTTTTTTTCACCTAGTAAATTTGTTATTACGGATATTCGTTCGGGAATGCAAGTTACAAATGTAACACCAAATGAACTTAAGATGATGTTTAATGTCAGAAATACAACTTTAACAACTCAAAAAGAGGTGAGAGAATTTGTTGCGTCTCATTTAGATGGTTTAGAGTATGAACTTAAGCTCACACAAGGCTCTTATCCATTTAAAACAGATACTGATACAAAAGTTGTGAAGAGCATTGATAAGGCAATAGAAAATGTTACTGGCATAAAACCAAAACACTCTACTGCGGGTGGAACATCCGATGCGAGATTTGTTGCGCAGTTTGGTATAGATGTTATTGAGTTTGGTGTTAAAAACGATACTATCCACTCTATAAATGAGAGAACTACTGTTAAAGAAGTAAAAGATTTACATAAAGTTTTTAAAACTTTAATAGATATATGGGAATAAGGAAAAAAATGAGATTTTTCATTTCAATTATATTTTTAAGTACATTATTATTTAGCGCAAATTTGGATTGGCCAAATGATTATGACAAGGCGCTGCTTCAAGCAAAAAAAGAGAATAAATTTATTTATGTCCTTATAACATCAGATGATTGCAGATGGTGCAGAAAGTTTGAAGAGACAACATTACAAGATAAAGATATAAAAAAAAGATTAGAAGAAGAGTATATCACAGTACATCTTTCACGTGATTCTCATAAGGTGCCTGATTTTTTTAAGACTTCACCTGTTCCTAGGCACTATTTTTTAGACCAAGAGGGTGTCATTTTATATAATACATTAGGTCATAGAGATGTAGAACTCATGAATTCATTTATGGATAATTCAGAAGAAAGATATAATAAAAATCAAAAATAAGGAATAAAAATGAAATTTGTACAAACAAATAAGGCTCCATCAGCAATTGGCCCATACTCTCAAGCAGTAGTAGCCAATGGAATGGTTTATACTTCAGGACAAATCGCATTGACACCAGAAGGTGTTATGTTAGAAAATGATGTAGTGATTCAGACAAAACAAGTTCTTGCAAATTTAAAGGCTGTGTTACAAGAGGCAGGAAGTTCAATGGAATTGGTTGTAAAAACTACAATATTTATAGACTCAATGGACTCGTTTGCAACTATAAATGAGATTTATGAACAGGCCTTTGGTTCACACAAGCCAGCACGTTCTACGGTAGCTGTAAAAACTCTACCTAAAAATGCTCTTGTAGAAATTGATGCGATAGCATTGTTAAAATAATATAATAATAAAATATGAAACAAAAAACTCTTCAAGAAATTTATGTGTAATGTTAGAATTTAATAAATTTTATGAATTAAATAATAACGAAATGTAGATATTATTTGCAAAGAAGATAAATAAATATAAGAATTAAACAAAACTTAAAGCTTAATTGGGTAGAATTGCGCACTTTTTAGTAGAATATATGGTCTACTATTTTAAGACTTAAGGAATATTATGTACGCAATTATTAAAAATGGTGGTAAACAGTATAAAGTTCAAGAAGGTGATGAATTATCACTAGACAAAATGTCGCTTGAAACTGGTGCCGTTGTAGAAATGAAAGAAGTTTTAGCAGTAAACGCTGGTGAACTTAAAATGGGAGCTCCTTTTGTTGAAGGTGCTGTTGTAACTGCTGAAGTTATCAGAGAAGGCCGTGATAGAAAAGTTGTAATTTTCAAAAAACGTCGTCGTAAAGATAGTAAAGTTAAACGTGGTTTCAGAAGAGACTTCACTCGTGTTCGTATCACGAAAATAGCTGCATAAGCTAAAACTAGAGGAGATTTAAGATGGCACATAAGAAAGGTCAAGGTAGTACACAGAATAATCGTGACTCGGCTGGTAGAAGACTAGGTGTTAAGAAATATGGCGGAGAAGCTGTAATTCCAGGTAACATCATTATTCGTCAACGTGGAACTAAAGTTCATCCAGGTAAAAATGTAGGAATGGGAAAAGACCATACTATATTTGCACTAGTTGAAGGTACTGTTGTTTTCGAAAGAAAAGACAAAAAACGTCAACAAGTTTCAATCGTACCTGCTACATAATTCTACAATATTTGGGCTTGTGCCCATGTATTTCTACTCCAATAACTTTAGATAATACATCTAAATCAATTTAAATATTTAACAATTTAACTTTTTTATTTTAATAGAAATTTTTAAGTATTTAGTATAAATTTTCTCAAGGATAAACAAATGTTTACAGATAGCGTCGAATTAACAGTAAGTTCAGGAAAAGGTGGACAAGGGTGTGTTGCGTTTCGTCGTGAGAAGTTTGTGCTTAATGGCGGTCCAAATGGTGGTGATGGTGGAAAAGGTGGTGATATCTATTTTAGATGTGACAATAATACTCATACACTTTCTCATTTTCAAAGAAGAATGCATATAAAAGCAGATAAGGGGATGCCGGGGGAAGGCTCTCGTATGACTGGAAAGTCAGGAGCCAAAAAAATCATCATTGTGCCTCCTGGAACTCAGATTATTGATCAAGAAAGCGGTGAAATACTTTTTGATATGATAAAAGATGGTCAAGAAGAGAAATTTCTTCAAGGTGGAAAGGGTGGACTTGGAAATACTCACTTTAAAAGCCCAACAAACCAAAGACCTACATATGCNCAGCCTGGTGAAAAAGGTGAGACTCGTAATATAAAACTTGATCTCAAGCTTATTGCAGATATAGGATTGGTAGGTTTCCCTAATGTTGGAAAATCAACTCTTATCTCTACGGTTTCAAACGCAAGACCGGAAATTGCTAACTATGAGTTTACAACACTAACTCCAAAACTAGGACAAGTTAATATAGGTGATTTTGAATCATTTGTAATGGCAGATATTCCCGGTATTATTGGGGGAGCTCACGAAGGAAAAGGTCTTGGAATTAAATTTTTAAGACATATAGAGAGAACAAAAACACTTTTATATATGGTTGATTTAGCATCTTATAGAGATTTAAAAGAACAGATTGACACATTGAAAGAAGAAATTGCTTCATTTTCTCAAAAATTGGGTGAGAGTAATTACGCTATTGCATTGACTCGTGTTGATGTAGTTCCTTCTAACGAGCTTAATGATTTGGTAAATGGATTTTTATCTCTTTTGGGACTAGAAGCAAATAAAAATACTGAGTTTAACTTTGATAGTGAAATTCCGTATTTTATACAAGATACTGCAGATGAAACATTGGGATATGATAAAAAATTACCATATTTTGTTGTTCCGATATCTTCAGCATCGAGTAAAAATATTGAACCATTAAAGTATGCACTGTTTAACTTAGTTCAGCAGACAAGAAAGTAGTTTTAGAAATATAGAGGAGCTTTTATGAAGCGAATAGTCGTTAAAGTCGGTAGTGCCGTTTTAACAAAAAATGATTCAGTAGCTTTGGAGCGAATGAGAGCTCTTGTTGAATTTCTGTCGGAACTTAAAAAAGAAAATGAAGTTCTTTTAGTCTCTTCGGGTTCTGTTTCAGCTGGATTTACTCGCTTAAAACTTGATAGAAATATTCTCTCAAATAAGCAAGCATTAGCAGCTATCGGACAACCTGTTTTAATGCATTACTATAATAGAAAGTTTTCTGACTTTAATATTATCACATCTCAAGTTTTAGTAACTTCTGCTAATTTTAAAAGTGATGGAGATATTCAAAGAATTAAAAACACAATTAATACTCTTTTAAAAAATGGTGTAATTCCAATAATTAATGAAAATGATGCGACTTCAACCGTGGAGTTGGAAGTTGGAGATAATGACCAACTTTCTGCATATATAACAAAGCATACTGATTCAGATATGTTAATCATCCTTTCTGATATTGACGCTTATTATGATAAAGACCCAAGAGAAAACAAAGATGCAAAAGTTTTAAAAATTGTAAATCATATACCAGATTATGAATTACAAAAAGTGGCAACTCCTAATAATGTTTTTGCAACAGGTGGAATTGTGACAAAATTAAAAGCTGCTTCTTATCTTTTAGAAGCAGATAAAGAGATGTTTTTGGCAAGTGGATTTGATTTGAATGATGTTAAAAGTTTTACATTAAAAAATCAACACCTTGGTGGGACACTGTTTACAAGCAAGGTTCAATAATGAAAGTTATTTTTATGGGAACACCAGATTATGCAAAAGTCATCTTAGAAAGACTTCTGCAAACAAAGGAAATAGAAGTTGTAGCCGTTTATACGCAGCCTGACAAACCTGTTGGTCGAAAAAAAGTAATGACACCACCTCAAGTGAAGAGTTTGGCGCTTGAAAATTCTATAGATGTTTATCAGCCAAATAGATTAAAAGATGAAGAGACAATCAATGAACTTTTAAAAATTGAGTGTGATTATATCGTTGTTGCAGCCTATGGACAAATACTTCCTCGTCAAATCTTAGATCATGCACCTTGTATAAATCTTCATGCTTCTATTCTTCCAATGTATCGTGGGGCTAGTCCAATTCAGCAAACGTTATTAAATGGGGATAAGCAGACAGGAGTTACAGCTATGCTTATGGAAGAGGGTCTCGATACAGGTGATGTTATTAAGATTGAGACTATTGAAGTGGGTGATGATGAAATGCTAGAGTCTCTGTTTAACAGGCTTACAAATACAGCAGCAGATTTAACTGTTGATGTCTTGAAAAACTACTCTTCGTATAAGCAAGAACCTCAAGTGGATGCATTATCAACACACTGTTCTAAAATATCAAAAGCAGATGGTGAAGTTGAATTTATAAATGCACTGACACTTTATAATAAATATCGCGCATTTACACCTTGGCCAGGAATATATTTAAATTCTGGTTTAAAATTAAAAAAAATAATTTTAGAAGATACAGTGAGTTCAAACGCAGCTGGAATGATTTTAGAAATTAATTCTGATAGTATAGTAGTCGGATGCAGTGAGGGAAGTGTTAGAATTTTCAGTGTTCAAGCACCATCTAAAAAAGAGATAGATGTTCTCTCATATATTAATGGTAAAAGATTAACTCTTGAAGATACAATATCTTGAAAGTGTAGATTCTACGCAAACTTACTTAAAAAAGCTCCTCATAACAGGAAAAATAAGACCTCCATATGCTGTGATGACAAATAATCAGACTAATGGTATAGGAAGTAGAGATAATTCATGGCATGGAATGGATGGCAATCTTTTTGTATCTTTTGCTGTCAGTTTACAAGAGTTGCCAAATGATTTAAAACTAGAGTCCGTTTCTATATATTTTGCTTACATATTAAAAAGTACTCTTGAAGAGTTAAAATCAAATGTTTGGTTAAAATGGCCTAATGATTTTTATATAGAAGATAAAAAAATAGGTGGTATGATTACAAATATAGTTGGAGATACGCTTGTTTGTGGAGTTGGGTTAAATTTAGTTGATTTTCCTGATGGATTTGATAAATTAGATATAACAATAAATAAAGAAAAGTTATTAAATAGGTATTTTGCAAATATTGAAAAAAAACTTTTATGGAAGCAAGTTTTTAGTAAGTTTAAGTTAGAATTTTACCGTAATCAAAAGTTTTTTACACACAATCATAATTTAAGAATTCCATTAGGTGAGGCTGAACTACAAAGTGATGGCTCAATTATAGTTAACGATGAGAGGATATATAGTTTAAGATGAGCGAAGTAATAGTAATTGCAAATCAAAAGGGTGGTGTTGGCAAAACAACTACCGCTGTTAACTTAGCTGCATCACTGGCTGTTGCAGAAAAAAAAGTACTTTTGATTGACTCAGATCCTCAAGCAAATGCAACCACATCTCTAGGATTTCATAGAAATGATTATGAGTTTAATATTTACCATGTCCTTATTGGTACTAAAAAATTAAAAGATATTATTTTAAAGTCAGATCTTCCAACTCTTCATTTAGCACCATCAAATATTGGTCTAGTAGGAATTGAAAAAGAGTATTATGACGCAAACAATGCAAAAGGTAGAGAATTAGTACTTAAAAAAGCAATTGCGAACATTATTAAAGATTATGATTATATTATAATTGATTCACCTCCAGCGCTTGGACCAATGACTATTAATGCCTTATCAGCTTCAAACTCTGTAATTATTCCTATTCAGTGTGAATTTTTCGCACTTGAAGGATTAGCACAGCTTTTAAACACTGTTAAGTTGGTGAGAAAATCAATTAATCCCAAGCTTACTATAAAAGGTTTCATCCCAACTATGTTTTCGTCACAAAATAATCTTTCTAAGCAAGTTTTTGCTGATTTGAGACAACACTTTAAAGGAAAACTTTTTAAAGACAATAAAGATAAGTATATAGTAGTGCCAAGAAATGTAAAACTTGCAGAGTCTCCTTCTTTTGGTAAACCTGCAATTCTTTATGATGTAAAATCTTCAGGCTCTATTGCATATCAAAATTTAGCACAAGCGATAATAAAGCAATGAAGACACAAAAATTAGGTAGAGGTTTAGATGCACTTTTAGGTGAAATGGATGAAGCGTATGAGAATGAAGGTTCACAAAGAGATAGTGTATTAGAAATCTTAGTTAAAGATATAAGACCAAATCCATTTCAACCAAGAAAGTCATTTGATGAGAATGCTTTAGNAGAATTAGCAGAGTCAATAAAAAATGATGGACTACTTCAGCCAATAGTTGTGACAGAAGATATTGACGGATATGTTCTTATAGCCGGAGAAAGAAGACTTCGTGCTTCAAAACTTGCAAAATTAAAAGAAATTCGTGCTATCGTATTAAATAGTGACAATCAAAAAATGAGACAGTTTGCATTAATAGAAAATATTCAAAGAGAGCAATTAAACTCCGTTGAACTTGCAGAAGCTTATCAGGAACTTTTGAAGATACATGAAATTACTCATGAAGAGTTGTCTACTAAAATTCATAAAAGTAGAACACATATTACTAATACTTTGAGATTGTTACAATTATCTACAAAAACGCAAAAGGCAGTGATTGAGCAAAAAATAACTGCTGGACATGCTAAAGTGCTAGTTGGTTTAGATGAAAAAGAGCAGCAACTTATTGTTAACTCTATTATTGGACAAAAACTAAGTGTACGCGAAGTTGAATCTATAATAAAAAATATGAAAATGACTTCTTCAACTGTTTCAAAAAAATCAACTGCGACATCATATGATTTTAATAATATAAAAGAAAGAATTCAATTCTTGGGATTTAATGCTAAATCATTAAACAATAAACTAACTTTTGAATTTCAAAGTCAAGAAGAAGTAGAAAAATTTCTAAATTATCTCTCCAAATAGTAAAAATAAACTAATTTAAACTTCATTTTTTATATAAAATATAAAATTCTTTAATTTTTTTCTCTACTTTAACTATCCTTTCAATTTTATAGTAGTATAATCACGCAACTTTTAGGAGGTGCTATGTTAGATATAAATCCGATACTACTTTTGGCTACATTTGTTGTATTTCTTTCGCTTATAGCCGTTCTTAACAGTTGGCTTTATAATCCATTATTTAGCTTTATGAATAAACGTGATGAAGACATCAAAAAAGACCTTGAAAGAGTAGGTTCNAATGATGACGAAATTAATGAGTTGAATTCAAAAGCCCAATCAATAATTATGAATGCTAAACTGGAAGCTGCGGCCCTAAGAGAAAAAGTTATTGCAGATGCTAAAGAATTAGCAGATAGCAAATTAGAAGCAAAACGTGCTGAATTAGCAAACGAATATTTAGAATTTGAGCAATCACTTGCAAAATCTAAAGAGCAGTTAACGAGTGACTTGATGACTCAAGTTCCAGTGTTCAAAAAAGCTGTTGAAGCTAAATTTAGTCAAATATAAGGATGAAATGTGAATAGAATTTTAGTATTAATGCTAAGTATATCAACTATTGCATTAGCATCTGATGCAGGTCATGCAGGTACAGATATTGTTCAAAGAACAGTAAACTTTGTATTGTTTGCAGGCTTGGTCTGGTATTTAGTGGCCGAACCCGCAAAAGCATATTTTGCATCAAGATCACAAGCAATATCTGATGATTTGAAAAGAGTTCAAGATAGATTAAATGAGTCTATAGTTCTTAAAAAAGAAGCGCTAGCAAAAATTTCTGATGCTGAAAAGTTTGCAGAAGATTTAGCTGTTTCTTCAAAAAAAGAAAATAAGATTATAAATGACAATATTATGCTTCAGTGTGAAGCTGACTTAGAAGCTATTACTAAACAACACACTTCAGTAACTGAATTTGAACAAAGAAATATGGTTCGTGCTGTTGTAGAAGATATAGTGAAAGAGACATTGAGTCAAACAGGTAGTAGTTTTGATAAAGAAGCTATGGCTAATGTTATCTTAAAGAAGGTGGCATAATATGGAAGAGTTGATCGCAAAAAGATACATAAAAGCTTTAAAAGCTAGCTCTAGCATTGAGTCTATGTCAAATATTACTTCAGTATTCTCTGCATTAGCAGATTCATTTAAAGATGATAAATTCATAATGATTATTGATAATCCAAATGTGAATTCAAATGATAAGTTGAATATATTATTAGAAGCAGTTAAATCAGCCGAATCTAATCAAATAGACAACTTAATTAAACTACTTGTTGAGAACAAACGTATTAACATAATTCCAGCAATGGCAGTTGAGTTAAAAAAAGATGTTGCTTTATCAACTAAAACTTACGATGGTGTTATCTCTAGCAATAGTGATATTGATACAAAAGTTATAGAAGAATTAAGTAGTGGTTTAAGTAAAAAGTTTGATTCTACAATAACATTAACTTCAGTGAAAAATGATTTTAATGGTATTAAAGTAGACGTCGAAGGTCTAGGAATAGAAATTAATTTTTCTAAAGATAGAATTGATAGTCAATTTATTGATCATATTATAAAAGCAATTTAACTTCATAAGAGGAGAACAATAGTGGTAGCAAAAATACAAGCTGATGAAATCAGCTCAATAATTAAAGAGCGTATCGATAACTTTGAATTAAGTGTTGATATTAA
>JGI997J19993_1000420_pt1 | contig 12208 bp, 7 predicted proteins | sample Etolagbewater25m_FD_19993 | JGI IMG/M metagenome (IMG submission 19993)
CAATGGAAGATAAAAAAGAAAATTTAGATCATCACATAGAATTAAAAGCAGCTCAACTTGATCTTGCATTTACAAAAAGAGTCTTTGAACTACAAAACCATTATAACGCTAAACTCGAAAAATTTATAAATAATAATGATGAACTAATAAAAGCGTTTGCAGATAGAAACAGAAAAGAGTTAGATAAATTAACACAGATACAACTAGAAAAGCTTATGAAAGAGAACCCAAATTTTGAGCTTATATGTTTTGGGCTTCCAAATATGACAGCATTTTATCGAGCTCATATGCCTAAAAAATTTGGTGATGATATCAGTAAAGTTCATGGTATTCAAACTGTAACAAAACTAAAAAAAAGAGTAAGTGGATTTCTTGTTTCTAAGTTAGGACTTTATTATAGAGTTACATTTCCCGTGAACTATCAAGGTAAATATATTGGTCTCATAGCATTTGGAATAAATTTAAATTATGTAAACGATTTTATTAAAGAAAATTTTGGTACTGAATCAGCAATTATTGTAAGTACCAAAACTTTAAAACAAAGTAAATGGTATAATATGCTTGAAGAGGGTAGTATAGGAAGCTATACAATTATATCATCAAATGGAGAGTTGATTACTAAACTTGCAAATTCTGAACATAATATAGATACATCAAATATTAAATTAGAAAGTGATGATAAAATTTATAATGTACATAATACTATAAAAATCAAAAATCAAAAAAACAAACCAATTGCTAAAGTAATTTTGTTTCAAGATGTTACAGAAGAGATAAATGCTTATAATATATACTTTTATCTATTTATCACTATTTTGTCTATTCTTATTATTGTTTTAAGTTTTGTACTTGTAAAAACATTTAACCGATTCCTTACAACTATTATTGGAATCAATGATGATTTAAAAGTACTCAATGAAAGCTTAGAAGATAAAGTGAAAGAGAGAACTGAAAACTTAGAAGTAGCTAATAAAAACTTAGAAAATTTAATCGATTCACAAGACAATATCGTCATCCTTACAAATGGCAAAGAGATAACTTTTGCGAATAAACAATTCTTAAAATTTTTAAACTACAAAAACTTAGAAAGTTTTAAAAAAGACTACAGATGTATTTGTGAATTATTTGTACATAATGATAGATTTTTTCATTTAGGAAAAATAGGTGAATCTCAAAATTGGATTGAAGAGATACAACATCTACCTGACTCGCAAAGAGTTATTTCATTAATGGATACCCATTTAGAACTTCGTGCTTTTTCTGTTAATTTTAATACATTTGACAAAGAGATATTAATTGTAAGTTTTACAGATATTAGTCAAACAATGATAAATCAAATTGAACTAGAAAATAAAACAACACATGATAAATTAACAGGTGCATATAATAGAGAATATTTTGAACAAACTTATAAGCTACTTATTCATGAATATACAGAATCAAATCATCTATTTGGACTTGCTCTTTTAGATATTGATCATTTTAAAATTGTTAATGATACACATGGACATGATGTAGGTGATTATGTTTTAAAACACTTTGTAGATGTAGTACAAAAATCTTCTAGAGCAGATGATATTTTTATTCGTTGGGGTGGTGAAGAGTTTATTATGATTGTAAAAGTACATTCAGAAGAAGATTTAAAAATAGCACTAGAACACATAAGAAAATCTATAGAATTAGAAGAGTTTGAAACAATAGGTCATAAAACATGTTCAATAGGTGGAACTATTTATAAGGATAATGAAGATATTGAAAAAACAATCAAAAGAGCTGATGATGCAGTTTATGAAGCAAAAGAAACAGGAAGAAATAAAGTTCTTATTAAACTTTAATTCTATATTTTCCTAGCTCTTTTCCTTTTGTATCTATAATATGAACTGCACAAGCAAGACATGGATCAAAAGAGTGTATCACCTTTAAAACCTCTAATGGCTTTGCAGTATCTTCTATCTTTAGACCAATAAGTGCCTCTTCATATGCCCCTCTTTTTCCATCTAGTCCTTTTGGTGTTGCATTCCATGTTGTTGGNGCTATTACACTATACTTTTTTATCTTTTTATCTTTTATACTTATAAAATGACTCAATACTCCCCTTGGAACTTCTANGAAAGTTCTCCCCTTAGCATCAGAAACTAGTGAATTAAAATCGTATTTTCCCCAAGTATCTGTATCATAGTATTTTATATTTTGTGCTAGTCGGCTTACAAGTTTAAAAATATACTCACAAACATAGATAGTTTCTATTGCCCGAGCAGCGTTTCTTCCAACAGTAGTAGAAAGATCCATCATCTCAAGGTCAACATCTTTTAAAAACTCATCAACAAAAGGTTTGATAAGATTATTACCTTTATGATAACTTATAAGTACCCTTGCAAGTGGTCCTGTCTCCATAATCTTATTATCATATCTTGGTGCTTTTATCCAAGAGTATTTATCAGTATTTTTATCAGTTTTTAATGTACCATCATCATTGAGGTCAGTATAGTTTATTGATTGTTCTTTATCATCATTATACCAAGCTCTATCAACTTTTTCTGTTATTTTTGTTTCATCAAATTTATGAATAGTTGTAAAGTCATGCTCGTATATCACACCACTACAAAAAAGTCTTTTATCCCCTTCAAATTCATATCCACCAACACATAAGAAGTTTCCATTGGCTCTTCCAACTCCTGTTTTTATCTCATCTCTATAGGCTGTTGAAAGAAGTTTCATATCAGGTAAATATGCTCTATCTATAAACTCTTTTGCATCTTTCATTATAAAAATATAATCATTAAGTCGTCCAGGATTTAACATATCAGCTACACTTGTCACTCCACCTACTACTAAACTTTGAGGATGTGGTGTTTTACCACCAAAAATTGCTACAGCTTTACTAATTTTTGTTTGAAAATGTAATGCTTCAAGATAGTGAGAAAGTAAGATAAGGTTTTCTTCTGGGCTTAATTTATAATCACTATGCCCCCAGTATCCATTACTAAAAGGTCCAAGTTTTCCAGCTTTTACAAATTTATTGAGTTTTTCAAGTACACCTTCATAATGTGAATGAGAGTTTCGAAATGGTTTACTATGATACTTGTGAGCTTCTTTTGAAGCCAATTTTGCATCTGCATTTAAAGCACTTGTAACATCTACAAAATCAAGCATATGAAGATGATAAAAATGTACCACATGATCTTGAATAAACAAAGCCATCGCCATGAGGTCTCTTATGATTTCTCCATTTTTAGGTACTCTTAGACTATAAGCATTTTCTACAGATTCTATAGCTCCTCTAAAATGTGAATTTGTACAAACTCCACAAATACGACCAGCAAGAAGTCCAGCATCTCTTGGATCTCTATCTTTTAGAATTATCTCAATCCCTCTGAATAATTGTCCACTCGCATAAGCTTCTTGAACAATATTATTCTCATCTACTTCAACTTCAACTCTAAGGTGACCTTCAATTCTTGTAATAGGATCAATAACAATTTTTTTATTTTTCATTTTCTTTACTCTCTTCGAATTTTCTTTCAGTTGCATACTTATCAAAAAATTGTGGTTCAACACATCCCATACATCCATGACCAGCTTGAACTGGCCAGCTTGTTCCTGAGTTAAACTTCATAGTAGGACAATTTACATTTGCATAAGGTCCTTTACAACCCATCTCAAATAAACACCACCCCTTTTTAGCTCCTATATCTCCCCATTCCTGTACAAACTCACCTAACTCGTAGTGACCTCTTCTTTCACAGTTGTCATGTACTCTACCCTCATAAGCCCATAGAGGTCTATTGAACTTATCTAAAGCAGGTAACTCTTCAAACATAAGATATGAAAGCAGTGTTCCAACTATATTTGTAGGATTCGTCGGACATCCTGAAAGATTGATAATATCATCTCTTTTGAGTGCTTCACTCACCCCAACTGCTTCTGTAGGATTTGGAGCAGCTGCAACAACCCCTCCATCTAAAGCACAACTTCCAACAGCAAGTACAAGTGCTGCATCTTTAGCTGTTTTTTGTAGAAGTTCAAGTCCTGTTTCCCCTTTAGGTCCAATTCGTAAAAATTTTCCATCAAGTCCTAAAGGAACTGCACCTTCCACAATAAGGATATACTCCCCTTTTTGATTAGTGATGATATCTTCAAGGATAGTTTCACTTTGGTCACCACTAGCAGCCATAATAAGCTCATGATAATCCAAAGAGATATAGTCAAATATAAGATCTTCAATAGCAGGATTGGTTGACTTNATAAATGCTTCACTATTTCCACTACAATCACTTAATTCAAGCCAAATAATAGGAACTTTATTTAAGTTACAAACTGCTCCATCAACAACTTGTTCAAAGCTAGGATGAAGTTGCATCGAAGCTGTTACCATTGATATCCAACTGTTTACTTCATGTTTCCCTATCTCTAAAGATTCCATTGCTGATTCTAAGTTGTCACTTGTCAGATTGTTTCTTGGATGAAGAGTATTGAACTTTTCAATTCTTTTTTGCACCCTTGCAATCTCTTGTTCTCTTTTTATATCAGCAGGTGACTTTCTTGGCATATTTGGATCAATTAGATGTTGTGAGTCTTTTATCACATCATCTATCATCATCTTACATCTACCACAAACTCGTCCAGCTTCAGAGAAGTCTTTTAACTCACCAAATGACTCGATTCCACTTTGAACAACTATATCAACTATATCTTGATGATAGATATGTTCACATGAACATATAAGTCTACCTCTTTCACCTATGAGTCTATTTTGATATAAGTAATTTATATCTACTTCATCACCATCTTTTATAAGAGTTTCTACATATCCTATATCTACATTAGAATTAATACCAATAAATCGAAGAAGCTTATCATCTTTTACAAAGTATTCATCTATTCTGTTATCTTCTTCAGAAGTAATAAGTATCTTTTCAAACTCATCATCATAAACAGGGCTTCTTACTTCTACAAGATCAAACTCCCCTACTTTTAACATATCTATTGCAACATCTAAAACAAATGGTTCTGTTTTTTTATCCATGATATGAGATATTACTATATCAGCTTGCAAAGTACACTCTTTTACATGACCTGCTACAAAATCAAGCTCTTCAACTTGGGCACATTCGCCTACTGCATAGATATCTTTATGACTTGTTTGCATGTATCCATTTGTCAATATACCTCTATTGCAATCTAGTATTTGTGTAAAGTCATCTATATTTGATTTTATCCCTACACCAAATACTAAAAATGGATTTTCAATAAGAAGTTTTTTTGTTTTTAGTTGAGTAATTATTCCATCTTCAACAACTTTATCAACAATTTGATCTTCATAAGATATTTTTATTTTGCCACTATTTGTATAACATTGTTCAATTGTTTTTAAAGATTCTAAACTAAGTGATTTATCATAGAGATGTTTACCTCTTAAAAGTAAAGTGATATTGTTTACTTCAGGCATCTCATTGAGTGTTTCAAGAAGTTCAAGTCCAATAGGACCACTTCCTACTATAACTACTTCTCTTGCAGCACAATTATCTTTTATTCTTTGACCGTCATCAGCACTTCTAAATACACTTGCATTAGAAATACCCTCTATATCAAACAGTGAAATTGGTTTTGAACCAGTTGCAATAACGAGCTTATCGTAACTATACATTGAGTTTGAAGAATATACTCTTTTTTCTTCAGGATCAATATTTATAATTTTTTGATTAAGTTGTAAACTAACTGTTGGATCAAGTGGAAGTTTGATACCCTCAATATCCTCTTTGTCGTCAACTAAACGACAAAGATGTATCCGATCGTACGGGGGATATTTTTCATCACTTAAAATTAAAACATCTATTGTTGAAGCATCTTGCTTTTTTAAATTATTTGCTAAATAAACAGCAGCTATACCACCACCAATAATTACAACTCTCATATCTTTACCCCTTTAATATGGTAATATTCTAGAATGATTATATAATAAATTGCCTATTATTTAAGTATAGCGTTGATAGCTAGCGGTTTACTAAAATAATACCCTTGTGAATAGTCTACACCTAGTTCTTTTACTAGTATATAGATGTCTTCATTTTCTACAAATTCTGCAATTGTTTTTATATTATACATTTTTGCAAAGTTAATCATTGTTTTTACAACATCAAATTCTTTTGTATTTTCAATATTTTTGATTAATGAACCATCAATTTTTAAATAGTCTGGCTCTATTCGTGCTAAATAAGAAAAATTTGAATACCCAGTACCAAAATCATCTATAGATATCTTCGCACCATAGTTTTTTATAGTAGAAACAAATCTATTGAATAGTTGATCATCTTCAATACCATCAGTTTCTACTAATTCAAATGTGATATTCTCATTATAAGTATTTTTACTCAAGAGATCAATGATTAGGTTAAATGTTCTCACATTTGCTATATCTTCAATAGTGATATTTACACTTACCCCAACTTTTGTATTTGCTCCAAAATGCTCAAAACTTTTTTTTAACATTGCTCGTGTAATTTTATGATAATACTTAATTTTTTTTGATACATCTATAAATGCACCTGGTGGTACAATATTATTATCTTTAATAAGTCTAGCAAGTGCTTCATATTTTACTATTTCACCAGTATTATTATCTATTATTGGCTGGTAATAAGGGATGATTTGATCATCTCTAATAGCTTTTTTAATGTCCCAAGCTACCTCTTTATTGATAGAGAAGTTTGCAAATTGTGATAATAAACTGTCATGATATATTCCATAACTTCTATTCTTCATTTTTGCATCTTTAAATGCTAAATTTGCATTTCGTAAATTATGCGTATCACCTATACTTATTCCAGAAGTTGCAGTTATTACAATATCTAAATCTTCAATATTATATGATGAATCAAAAATAGATCTTAATTTATACTTAGCAACTTCTTCAATCTTTGCTTTATCATAGTGTCTAGGGAGTTGTTTCAAAATAGCAAACTCATCACCTTGCAATCTATATAAAAAACTCCCTTTAAATACTTTAGTTAATCGTTTTGATGTTTCTTTTATAACATCATCTCCAACTAAACCACCATAAAATTCTGTAATATCTGAAAAGTTGTCAAGATTTACTACTATACACATATACTCTTTTGAAGTATCGATATCACTTTTAAGCATATCTCTGTTTCGTAGTCCGGTTAATCGATCAAATGTAATTAAGTCTATGTAGTGAGTTAAGTTTGTACTATATGAAACAAATTCTTCTATCACACCACTTTTATTTTTAATTGGATATATAGAGGTATCCATATAAAATGCTTTGCCATTTTTAGAGCAATTTTTAAAGATACCTTTCCAAGTTTTTCCTTGAGAAATCGTATCCCATAATTCGTTGTAAAACTTTTCATTAGTATCAAGAGATTTTAAAAAGTTATGGGTATGTCCAATAAACTCTTCTTTTGTATAACCACTAATTTTACAATAATTTTCATTTACAAAATTTATTATACCACTTGTGTCTGTTCTAGTTACGAAACCAGTGTCATATATAATATGTTCATATAAGTTATTTTGCATCTGTTAATTGTACCTACTATTTGTTACTAAATTGTTACAAATTATGACGCAAAGTAACTTAAACTGTTATTAAACTAAATTTAAGAAATGTATAATTGTTAAAGATTGTTTACTCTTTATTTTCGAGTTTTACCCTAAAATACCTTGGAAAATCATCTTTTATTCTGTTATCAATACTTAATGGGAACATTTTTGTTATATTTTCTTTATTCATTTCAAATAATTTTTTATTACCTGAAACATAAGTTAATTGCTCATACGAACCATCTTTTAATATTGTAAGTCTAAAACTTAAAAAGTTGTCTTCATTAGTTGTATTGAGATCACTATTGAAACTTGGAACTACTATATTGTTTCTTATTTTCATTTTTGTCTCAATAAGAAATGCGCGTAACATTCTTAAATCAACATTTTTTTCTTTTTTTTCTACAACTACTTTCTTTTTATCTTCTTCTACTTTAGATAATTGAGGTACCTGAATTATAACTTTATCTTCAGCTTGTTCTTCTTTTACCTGTTTTTCTAGAATAGTACTTTTTACTGTCTCTTCTTGAGGTGTTGCTTTTTCTATTTTTATAGGATTATTTTTATCTTCTTGAGTAAAACTATCAAAAAAAGAATATATGCCATATAGTAAGACTATAACAATAATGATGATGACAGAATCTTCAAAAAAACTTTTTGTTCTACCATGCATATGATTATCCTATTGTAATTCTTGAAACTCTAATTTAGCTTCATCTAAAAGTTTTTGGGCGATTTCAAGTTCTTCCATACCTTTTTTATATACTTCTACACTATTACTTAATGTTATTTCTGGATCTATTAATTTCTCTAATAACTTTTGAGCCTCTATTATTTTATTCTCAAATGAAACTTTTTCTTCATCATTACTCATAAGTACCCTCTAACATTTTAATTATTTTATCTTCAAACTTATTAACTTCTACTAAAAAAGCATCATGTCCGTAATTACTTTCAATCATCTCATATGTACATAGTTCCCCATTACCTAAATCATCCATAATTGTTTTTATCTCTTCCATCTCTTCAGGAAAAAACAACATATCACCACTAAATGATAATAGATGTAATTTAGATTTTATTTTACCTATAGCATCTTCTAAATTATCACAATTTCTTGCAGCATCAAAAACATTTATAGTTTTTACAATATANAGATAACTTAATGGATCAAAATTATGTGGAAAATTATATCCATTGTACTCTAAATATCGTTCAACTTCAAATCTTCCAAAAAGTTCATAAAGACCATCTTGCTCTACATATTTTCTACCAAATTTTTTATTCATAGAATCTGTAGCTAGATATGATATATGTCCAGCCATTCGTCCAACTGCCAAGCCTTTAAGTCCATTTTCTTTTATATCTTCACTATTATAGTATCCATCTTTAAAATCTGGGTCATTTCTAATTGCTTCTATCGTTACTTTATTAAAAGCTATTGCCCAAGGTCTTGTATATGCAGTCGTTGCAAGTGGAATAATCATATCAGCAAAATCTGGATACTCAATAGCATAACAAAGAGCTTGCATACCACCCATACTTCCACCAATAATAGCTTTTACATGATGAATATTTAAAGACTCAAGTAAAGTTCTTTGAGCTTTTACAATATCACTTATTGCTAATACAGGAAATTTTAATCTATATGGTTCCCCATTTTTCATCAAACTCATAGGTCCTGTTGATCCAAAACATGAGCCTATATTGTTCATTGTAATTACAAAATACTTTGTTGTATCAACAGCTTTACCATCACCTATTAGATCATTCCAATATCCTGGCTTTCTATCACCTTCATAATACCCAGCAGCATGATGTGAACCACTAAGTGCATGAGTGATTATGATGATATTTGACTTATCCTGATTCATCTGACCATAAGTTTCGTACATTATCTCATATGATTCAAGAAGCCTACCACTTTCAAGATAAAGTGGTGTGTCAAATTTTGCTAACTTTGTAGTTATTTCCAATTATTACCCTAGTGCTTTTGTTAAATCAGCAATTAAGTCATCAGCATTTTCTAATCCAATACTTAATCGAATAAGGCCTGCACCAATTCCTGATTCTTCCAACTCTTTTACACTTAATTGTTGATGTGTAGTTGAAGCTGGATGTGTAATGATTGATTTACTATCACCTATATTTACAACTACAGAGAAAATATCAACACCATCTACTATTGTTTTTGCTTCTTCTAAATTATCTACTTCAAAACTTAATAATCCACTAAATCCACCGTGTAGATATTGTTTTGCTCGAGTATTATTTACATCAGATTCTAGTCCTGGGTAATTTACTTTTTTTACTTTTGGATGAGACTCTAAAAATTGTGCAACTTTTAATGCGCTTGCACTATGTTGTTTCATTCGTAAACTTAAAGTTTCAAGTCCTTGAATCATTAGCCAAGAATTAAATGGACTTGGAGCTGCCCCTAAATCTCGTAAAACACTTAATAATATTCTCATAATAAATGGAGGAAATGGTAAATCACTATACACTAATCCATGATATGAAGCATCTGGTTCATTGAAATGGTTATATCTACTATTCCCTTTAATTTTATCTGCACTACTTGGGCTATCAACTATAATACCTCCAAGAGCAAGACCTTGACCTGTTGTATATTTACTTGTACTGTGTACAACTATATCACATCCAAGTTTAATAGGGTTACATAACATTGGAGTAGCAACAGTATTATCAACTACTGTCATAATATTATGTTTATTAGCAATAGCTGTTATACCCGCAAAATCTGCTATTTGTAAATTTGGATTTGATAAAGATTCAAATAAAATTAATTTTGTTTTTTCATCAATTAATTCTTCTAGTTGTGATGCATCTGTTACATCAAATTTTCGTGTTTCAATACCAAATCTTTTTATTGTATGGTCTGTTAAAGTTGAAGTACCACCATAAACAGCATTCGCAACAATAATATTATCACCAGATTCACAAAGATTTACTATACATGAAAAAATAGCACTCATACCACTAGCTGTTGCAATAGCAGCTACCCCACCCTCAAGTTCAGCGAATCTTTTTTCAAATACAGCTGATGTTGGATTCATCAATCTTGTATATATATTTCCAAGTTCTTTTAATGCAAATAGATTTGCTGCATGCTCACTACTTTTAAACTCATAAGCTGTACTCATATAAATAGGTACAGCCATTGTCCCTTGAGTGTCTTTTTCATATCCTGCATGTAAAGCAATAGTTTCTGGTTGCATAGTATCTCTCTTTTATAAATTATTTGGCTATTTTATCTAAATTATAATTTAGGTAGAATTAAATTATATAAACACCTTGAAGCTCTTTTAGAAGCCCTTCAACATTGTTATTTATATAGTATCCACTATCAAGCTCAACATCACCAAGTTTTGATTTGATTGTGAGTATCATCTCTCTTTTACCTTGATTCTTTGAAATAATTTCAAATATATCATATATAATTTTATCGTCATTAGAAAATTCTACTGCAACATTTAATGGAGTTTGTATTTTTTCTACTTTTTTCCCTTTTTTTAACTTCTCAGTTTTTGCTTCTTTTAAAGATTCTATTTTTAATAAATTAAACTTTGTACCAAAATCATCAATTTTTGCACGCACTTTAAAAGCAATAGGTTTACTAAGGTCAAAATCCTCTCTTATCTCTTTAATTCTGTCTTCAAAAAGCATAAGCTCAATATTTCCATGTAAATCCATGATAGTGGCTATTCCGAATTTATTCCCTTTTTTAGAAACTTTTTCAACAATACCTTCTATTTGACCAATTAATAGAGCTTCTGCTCCATCTGATAAAGTATCAATCTCACTACTTAAAGTATAATTTATTTCATCAAGTGTTGCTCTATATGGATCTAAAGGGTGTCCAGATACATAAAAACCAAGACTACCTTTCTCAAATTCTAATATCTCTTTATCATCATATTCAGGCATATCATTGATAGTTACAGATACTGTAGTCATATCTTCATCATCACCAAATAAACTACCAACTGCTTGTTTTTTAGCTTGTGCTGCTTTTCCTGCTGCTTCGACTATATCTTCTACTTGAAGTAACATAGCCTTTCTTGAATAACGAAATGTATCAAATGCACCTGATTTAATTAGTGTTTCAATTACTCTTTTATTTACTTTTGAACTATCAATTCGACTTACAAAGTCACTTAAATCTTTAAAGTCACCCTCTTTTCTAGATTCTAAAATCGAGTTAATAGCTACATCCCCAGCACCTTTTAAAGCACCCATTCCAAACATTACCACTTCTTTATTATCTAACTCATTTGCACTAAAAACTAAATAAGAGTGATTAATATCAGGAGGTACTAGTTCAAAGCCCATTCTTTTTACTTCATCTACATACTTTACAACTTTATCAGTATTATCTTTTTCTAATGTTAATAAAGAAGCCATAAACTCTGTCGGATAATAGCATTTTAAATATGATGTATAAAAAGTTACCATAGCATATGCTGCTGAGTGAGATTTATTAAAACCATATCCTGCAAACTTTACAATAAGATCAAATAGTTCTTCACAGTGTGCTTTATTGTAGCCTTTTTTAACACCACCTTCTGCGAACTCACCTTTAAGTCTATCCATCTCTTCTTTAATTTTTTTACCCATAGCT
>JGI997J19993_1000421_pt1 | contig 12121 bp, 9 predicted proteins | sample Etolagbewater25m_FD_19993 | JGI IMG/M metagenome (IMG submission 19993)
AATTATCTTTTTATCTTATCAAATATTCTTGTTATTTGGAATTAAGATTTACAAAAAGTTGTTTGTTTTTCTTGGGGTATTATAAGTCAAATCGATAGAATTATTCCTAATAGTGTTTTTTTAACTAAAAAGTATCTAATAGAGAATCAAAACTTAAACAATGAACAAAAGCAACAGCTAAATAATATGATGAGTTTCAATAAAAGTTTTTATAAAGGTTTATTAGAAAAAATCAATGTGTAACAGTATAGCAAGAGTATAGAAGTCAATGAGACTTTAATTTTGATCAAAATATATCAAGTCTTCAGTTTAGTAGTTATGTTTTTTATTATAAAAAATAAGAGATTAGAAAAGTATTTATACACAAGTAAGTAGAAACATTTTAATTAAACAATATTCTAACAACAATTTGATATAATCAAAAACTTTTTATGCTACCCTAAGCGTGCTACCCAAAACAGTATAAAAATGTATAAAAAATACAAAAATGGGTAGCAATGGGGTAGCACGATTTATAATACTTTAGAAAGATAGTTTAAAGAATCCCTTTATTTAGGGCTTTAACGAGGGAAATAAAAATATGATTTTAATGATAGATAACTACGATAGTTTTACATATAATATTGTTCAGTATTGTTTAGAACTAGGGGCTGATCTAAAAGTGATACGAAATGATGAGTTAACAGTAGAGGAGATAAAAACGCTAAATCCCCAAAAAATTATCATATCTCCAGGTCCAGCTACACCAGATGATGCAGGGGTATGTTTAGATGTGATAAAGGAGTTTAGCTCTACAGAGATACCAATATTGGGTATCTGTTTAGGGCATCAAAGTATCGCTCAAGTTTTTGGTGGCGAGGTTATAAGAGCCCCACATATGATGCATGGTAAAACTTCACAGATTGAGGTTTTATGTGATGATCTTATGTTTAAGGATCTACCCAAAACTATGACACAGACAAGATACCACTCACTTACTGTAAATAAAGAAAATCTTCCTCAAGATATCATCGTAACTTCGAAGTCACTTGATGATGATGAGATTATGTCACTAAAAATAAAAGATAAAGATATCTATGGAGTTCAGTTTCATCCAGAATCTGTGATGAGCCAATATGGTCATGAGATGCTAGACAATTTTTTAAAAATATAAAATTTTATGGAAAAATCAAATAGATCTAATCTCATACTAGCTGGACTTTTTTTATTTCATCTAAGTGTGTTGTTTTATCTAACTTCAACGTTTAGTATCTCTTACAAAGAGGCGTTAATTTATTTTGATCAAAATAGTGTAGTAGGTCTACTAGCAAATATATCAACATATATTTTTGGTCAAAATGACTATGCTCTAAGAGTTCCATCTATTATACTTTATTTTCTAAGTGCAATTGTTCTATATCTTTTAACAGATGATTACTTTAAAAAACAAAGTGATAGAGTTATAACAGTAGCTATATTTATGATGCTACCTGGAGTTAATAGTGCAGCACTACTAGTAAATGAGTCTATACTTGTTATATTTTTGACGCTACTATATCTATACTTATATAAGTTAAAATCAAAAGAAAACTATATACTTCTAAGCTTATTTTTATTTATCGATAATTCATTTGCTATACTGTTTTTAGCACTTTTTTTTATGGCATTAAAAAAGAAAGACAACCTCCTTTTAGTATACTCATTATCTCTTTTTGGTATATCTATGAGTATATATGGTTTTGATATTGGTGGACATCCTAGGGGCTATTTCTTGGATACTTTTGCTATTTATGCATCTATCTTTTCCCCTGTTTTGTTCTTCTATTTTTTCTACTCTATTTATAGAGTGGGATTAAAATATGAAAAAGATATGTTTTGGTACCTATCTGTTACAGCTCTTGCTTTATCGTTGATATTTTCACTTAGACAAAAAGTAGATCTTCAAGATTTTGCACCTTTTGTAGTTGTAGCACTCCCTATTATGGTAAAGCTTTTTATGAAAAGTATCCGTATACGTCTAAAAGAGTTTAGATTTAAATACTACGCAGTAGCTTTTGCAGCTTTAGTAGTATTGGGATTTAACTTTTTATTTTTTATTTTTAACAAAACAATATATATGGTACTTGAAAACCCAAGAAAACATTTTGCTTATAACCATCACATAGCAAAAGAGTTAAGTGAAAAACTAAAATCATTGGGTATAACACAAATAGATGCAAGTGATAAAAAACTTCAAAAAAGATTGAAGTTTTACAATATAGCAAATGGGACTAAATATAGACTATCAAGATTTAGAATAAATGATCAGTCCAAAAAAATATCAATCAAATATCATAATACAACGGTTGCTAAGTATTATATAGTACCTATAAAGATCTAGCTCTTGTTACAAAACTAAACAAAGTAAGTTTTATACTAAATAAAAGTGTTACTTTTTGCATAGTCTAATTTTACAAAAGATAAAATAACCTGATTTAAATTCTAATAAGGAGCAAGTATGGCACAAAAAGCGATACGAGAATATGATGCAAAGTCAATCTTGGCAAAGCATTGGGATAGATACTTTCCAGATTTTACTTATGCATATGAGACAGTTATGGTTCAAAATGGATCAGAGTTAACAGAAGCTGCAAAAGATAAAAAATGGTTAAACGATAAAGCACTAGTTGCTAAACCTGATATGTTATTTGGTAAAAGAGGAAAAAATGGACTAGTTCTTTTTAAAGATGCTAAGCCAGGTGATGTTTCTTTAGCTAAAGCTGCATCTTGGATAGATGAAAAATCATCTTCAGATCAATCAGTTTACTTTTCATTTGATGGTGATACTCCAACTGGTGAGCCGTCTGTTGATAAACTAACTCATTTTGTTGTTGAGCCATTTACTCCACATGACCAATCTGAAGAGTACTATGTATCTGCTACTTGTGTAGGTGATGATGATGTTATCTATATGTCAGCAGAAGGTGGTATGGAAGTTGAAGAGGGATGGGATGAGAAAGTTACTGAAGTAGCATTTCCTATAACTGCAACAGAAGATGAGATAGCTGATAAAATCAGAGCAAATGTACCAGCAGATGTAAAAGATGAAGATAAAGCTGCTTTTGCTGAGTTTTGTATAGGTTTCTTTAAAGCATATAGAGAGCTTAATTTCGCATACCTAGAGATAAATCCATTTGTTATGCAAGGGTCTAAAATAGAGCTTCTTGATATGGTTGCAAAGCTAGATGATACTGCTGGATTTATGATGGTAGATGAGTGGGGAGATGTTGAGTACCCAACTGCATTTGGAATGGAAGCAAAATCTCCAGAGGTTGAAGCTATAGAAGAGGCAGACTCTAAAACAGGTGCATCATTAAAACTTACACTACTTAAGCCAGAAGCTAGAATCTGGACAATGGTAGCAGGTGGTGGTGCTTCAGTTGTATACGCTGATACTATTGCTGATATGGCAGGTATTGAAGACCTTGCTAACTATGGTGAGTACTCAGGTGGTCCAACAACTGGTGAGACTAAATTTTACGCAGAAACTTTACTTGACCTTATGACAAGAGAGAAAGATGCTGAAGGTAGAGAGAAGATACTTATTATTGGTGGAGCAATCGCTAACTTTACAGATGTTGCGAAAACTTTTACAGGTATCATCCAAGCATTTGAAAACTATGCTGATAAGATGAAAGAGATTGGTATTAAGATCTATGTTAGACGTGGTGGACCAAACTATGAAAAAGGTTTAAAAGATATCAAAGAAGCAGCAGATAGATTAGGTCTTTACATTGAAGTTTATGGACCTGAAACGCATGTTACAGACATCGTTAGAATGGCACTAGAGAAGTAAGGGGAAAAAATGGCACAATTATTTACAAGAGACACTCAAGCAATTTTTTGGAATAACAACAAAACTGCAATCCAAAGAATGTTAGATTATGATTATACAATCAAAAGAGATAAACCATCTGTTGCAGCTATAGTAGCTCCAACAGCTTCTGGAAAATTTGAGAAGTTTTTCTATGGACCAGATGAAGTTATGATCCCAACATTTAAATCTACTGCGGATGCAAAAGCTGCTCAGCCACAAGCTGATGTACTTTTAAACTTTGCATCTTTTAGAACAGCATATGATGTAACTATGGAAGCTTTAGAGATTGGTGGATTTTCATGTATCATGATAACAGCTGAAGGTATCCCAGAAAGATTAGCAAGAGCTATGAACCAAACTGCACGTGAGCAAAATGTAACTGTTATAGGACCAGCAACTGTTGGTGGAATAGCTCCAGGTGCATTTAAAATAGCAAATGTTGGTGGTACAATTGAAAATATCGTTAACTCTAAACTTCACAGAGCAGGTTCTTGTGGATTAGTTACTAGATCTGGTGGATTATTCAATGAGCTTTCAAACATCATCTCTATAAACGCAGATGGTATTGCAGAGGGTGTTGCTATTGGTGGGGATAGATTCGTTGGATCTGTATTCATTGATAACCTATTAAGAATGCAAGATAACCCAGAAGTTAAGTATATGTTACTTCTTGGTGAAGTTGGTGGTACTGAAGAGTACAAAGTGATCGAAGCTATAAAAGATGGTAGAATCACTAAGCCAGTTATCGCATGGTGTATTGGTACTATTGCTAAGTACTATGATAGTGGTGTTCAGTTTGGACACGCAGGGGCATCTGCAAATGCTGAAGCAGAAACTGCTGAGTCTAAAAACAAAGCTATGGCAGAAGCTGGTATCCATGTACCTGCAACATTCAATGACCTACCTGCAAAAATAAAAGAGGTTTATGAGTCATTAAATCTAGATCCAATAGCAGAGCCAGAGATGAACGTATGTCCAAAGGTTAGAAGAAGTAAAGAGTTTATCTGTACAATTTCTGATGATAGAGGTGATGAGGCTACATATGCAGGATTCCCAATCTCTTCTGTTGCTACTCCAGATACTGGAAAAGGTATCGGTGATGTTGTTTCACTACTATGGTTTAAAAAACAATATCCAAAATGGGCTACAGATTTCATCGAAACAGTTATGAAAACTGTTGCAGATCACGGTCCAGCAGTAAGTGGAGCTCACAATGCAAAAGTAACAGCACGAGCTGGAAAGTCAGTTGTTGAGTCACTTGTAACAGGTCTTTTAACTATTGGACCAAGATTTGGTGGAGCTATAGATGGAGCAGCAGAACACTTCAAGTATGCAGATGATAATAACTTATCTCCAAAAGAGTTCTTAGCTCATATGAAAAAAGCAGGTATCCCAATTCCTGGTATTGGACATAGAATTAAGTCACTTAAAAATCCTGACTTAAGAGTAAAAGGTCTTATGGATTATGCTGCAGAGCATTTCCCATCAACTCCACTACTTGACTATGCTAGAACAGTTGAGGCGTTAACTACTTCTAAAAAAGAGAATCTTATCTTAAATGTTGATGGTACTATAGGTATCCTTATGGTTGATATGTGGAGAGCATTAGGTTACTCTGAAGAGGAGATAAATGAGTTTATATCTTCTGGAACTTTAAATGCATTCTTCATCGTAGGTAGATCTATAGGATTTATAGGTCACATCTTAGACGAGAAAAGACTTGCTATGCCTATGTATAGACATCCAATGGATGATATCCTTTATGATGTTCAAATGGCAGACGAGATTTAATATTATATCTCTTAAAGCTTTAAAAGGTCACCATAATGGTGACCTTTTTTTATATCTAAATATAAATAATGATTATAGATAAAAGCCAAAGATTAAGAAACTTTAGTTAGAATTTTGTATATTAAAACTAAAGGGATATTATGAAAACTGAAGTATACTTATATGAAGATGGTAGATGGGATAAAGAACTAGATAAAACACTAGACTCTAAATCAACACTTATAATTGTATATGGATCTACAAATTTTTCGCAGATAAAAGATGGATTTGATCAACTAAAAAATAATTTCCCAAATTCAACAATAGTAGGTAACTCAACATCAGGTGAGATATATAACGATGAGTTGTATGAGCATACACTAACTTTAGCAATCATAAAATTTGAAAAAACTAAAATAAAAACAATCAGTACAACAGTAGAAAATCCAGAGCAATCATATCAAAGTGGTATTAGTATAGCAAAACAATTGGAAGATGAAAAACTAAAATCGATATTTATACTATCAGATGGACTAAATGTAAATGGTTCACAACTTACAAAGGGTATAAATAGTGTGTTTAAAAACAATATCTTAGTAACAGGCGGACTAGCAGGAGATGATGCAAACTTCAGTAATACATGGACATTGCTAAATGATGAGCCAAAAAGTAAACAAGTTGTGGCTGTTGGGTTTTATGGTGATGATATAAATGTAGCATACGGAAGCCAAGGTGGTTGGACAAAGTTTGGAATAGATAGAGTTGTCACAAAATCTAACTCAAATGTAGTATATGAGATAGATGGTAAGCCCGCACTAGAAGTTTATAAAACATATCTAGGGGATAGTGTGAAAGATCTTCCACTTTCTGGATTATATTACCCTTTGATGATACAAGAGGATTCAAACAGTGATGAGGAAAAAGTTCGTACAATATTATCAGTCAATGAAGATGATCAGTCTATAACATTTGCAGGAGATATCCCATCTGGTAGTAAAGCTATGTTTATGAAAGCAAGTTTTGAACAACTTGTAGATGGAGCATCTAATGCTGTTGGTAAAATGGTACTATCAAAATATAAAGATCAAGATGCACTAAATATAGCTATTAGTTGTGTTGGGAGAAAACTTGTATTGGGTCAAAAAACAGAGGATGAGATAGAAGCTGTTTATCAACAGTTTGGAGATAATGTAAAACAGATAGGGTTTTATTCATATGGTGAGATATCTCCACTTGAGTCTGGATCTTGTGATCTACATAATCAAACAATGACTTTGACTATGATGTGGGAATCGTAGGATCTGATATGGTTACAAACAAAGTATTACTAAGGCAGATTAAAAAATCTAAAATAACCAATTTTGATGATATATCTAAAGAGCAATTTGAAAAATTTTTAGAGTTAGTAGAAGCTTCTTATCAACAGATGGATGGTAACACTTATAGATTAGAGCGCGCTTTAGAGGTATCAAGTAATGAACTAAGAGAGTTAAATGACAACCTTGAGATTAAAGTACAAGATGAGATTGAAAAAAACAGGGAAAAAGATAGACAGCTAATAGAGCAGTCAAGATTTGCAGCTTTGGGTGAGATGATAGGAAATATTGCTCATCAGTGGAGACAACCATTAAGTGCAATTAGCTCAACAGCTTCAGGGATGAGTGTCCAAATAGATTTACAAATAGCATCTAATGAGGATATAAAAGAATCATATACAAATATTTTAAGCTATGTTAGTTTTTTAACTCAAACTATCGAAGATTTTAGAGGATTTTTTAAAGAAAATAGAGAAAGGACACAATTTAACATAATAGATGTGGTTAATCAAACACTTTCTATAATATCATCTGCATATAAAGATCATGATATTAAATTGATACATAATCTACCAAATGAGGATAAACTTATAATTGATGGATATCCAAGTGAACTTGCACAAGTTTTTTTAAATATATTAAATAACGCAAAAGATGCAATAAGCAGTAAAGAGCAAGAGGATAAATATGTATCTATAAATTATAAAAAAGAGGATGGTCACTATCTAATATACATAGATGACAATGCAGGTGGAGTTCCAAAATCTATAATAAATAAGATATTTGATCCATATTTTACAACGAAACATAAATCACAAGGGACAGGTATAGGTCTTTATATGTCTAAAGATATTATCGAAACACATATGCATGGTTCTTTAAACGTTGAAAATAGAGAGAATCGATTTGAAGATAAAAGCTTCTTTGGAGCCTCATTTAAAATCTCATTGCCTATAAAATAGTTGGCTAACCTGCAGTATAATCCCATGTTAAGTTTTAGATAAGATTAACAAAGAGATTACGTGCAACTTGAAGATAAATAGCTAAAAATCGACAAATAATCAACTGAGATTAAAGAGAAAAGAAGTTAATAGATAAAGCCATCTCCTTTAATCTTAACTTAAACTTAATACGGGATTAAACTAGCTAACCTACATTAAATTTATCACAAAAAGTTTATTAATAACCTTTATGTTAAAATACGCAAATATATAAAATGATAGAAAAAGGAAATTTATGGCAATAACAAGATTTGCACCAAGTCCTACAGGGTATTTGCATATAGGGGGTTTAAGAACTGCACTATATAGCTATCTTTGGGCTAAAAAAACAGGTGGTGAGTTTAAACTTCGAATAGAAGATACAGACAATGCTAGAAACAATCAAGATGCAGTAAGAGCTATACTTGAAGCATTTGATTGGGTTGGGATGCCAAGTGATAGCTCTATAGAGTATCAAAGTAAAAGAACAGAAATATATAAAAAATATATAGAACAACTTCTATGTGAAGGTAAGGCTTATAAGTGCTATATGTCAAAAGAGCAATTAGAGACTTTAAGAAACACACAAGAAGCTGCAAAACAAACTCCAAGATATGATGGAACATGGAGACCAGAAGAGGGTAAAACTCTACCACAAATCCCTAATGATATTGAGCCAGTTATCCGTATAAAAGCACCACAAGATGGAACTTTAGAGTTTAAAGATGGTGTAAAAGGTGATATGAAATTTGATGCAAATCAAGTTGACGATTTTGTAATCGCTAGATCAAATGGTTTCCCAACATACAACTTCGTAGTAGCGATCGATGATGCACTTATGGGGATAACAGATGTTATAAGGGGTGATGATCATTTAAGTAATACACCAAAGCAGATTGTGATCTATCATGCTTTAGGATTTGATCTACCTACTTTTTTCCATATCCCTATGATAAACAATCCAAGTGGGAAAAAACTATCTAAAAGAGATGGTGCTATGGATGTGATGGAGTATAAAAGATTAGGGTATCTACCTGAAGCATTGTTAAATTTTCTTGTTCGTCTTGGATGGTCAAATGGTGACCAGGAGATATTTAGTATAGATGAGATGCTAGAGCTTTTTGATCCAAATAATATAAACAAATCAGCTTCAGCATACAACGAAGAGAAACTAAACTGGCTAAATGCACACTATATAAAAAATGTATCAAATCAAAGACTTGCGCAAGAGTTAGAGTTTCATGGGTGTAAGCTAGATGGTCATGACAAAAAAGAGATGCTACTTGATCTTTGTAAAGAGAGGGTAAATACACTAGTAGAGCTAAAAGATGCTATTGATGCTATTTTGGATACTCCAACTTCTTATGAGGCTAAAGGTGTAAAGAAGTTTATAAAAGATGGGACAGAAGAGATGTTAAATAGCTATTGCAAGCTACTATCAAATTCAACAGATCTACACACAGCAGTTGATGTGGAAGCTGTTACAAAACCTTTTATTGAAGAAAATGGGTTAAAATTTCCTCAGCTATTTCAACCTATCCGTATCTCTTTAACAGGTGGAACAAATGCACCATCTGTATATGATATAGTTGCTATTTTAGGAGTTAAAGAAACAGTTGCAAGAATAAACAATGCAATAAATGAAAACTTTGGGAGAGGATAATATGGTACAGATTTGGCACAACAATAGATGTGGTAAAAGTAGAGATGCAAAAAAATATCTAGATGATCACAATATAGAGTATGAGATTGTTGAATATCTAAAGGGTAATTTCACAGCAGATGATCTAAAAGTTATTATAAATAAGCTAGGGATTGTAGATATAAATGAGATGTTAAGAACAAAAGAGAAAGAGTATAAAGAGCTTGATGTAGCTTCAAAAACTCAAGATGAGATAATAGCTCTTGTGGTACAAAATCCAAAGTTAGTTGAGCGTCCAATAGTTATAAATAACAATAAAGCAGTTATCGCAAGACCACTAGAGAAAATAGAAGAGGTGTTATAATTATGGCAAAAAGATATTTCCTAAAAAAAGTATCAGATTATGCGATAGTTGGTGGTATGGGTGCACTTTTGATCACATCATTTAGTGGGTGTGAAGATAAAAGTCAAAACAATCAAGGTGGTCAATCAAATGCTATGACATCAGCTAGTCAAAAAGAGGGTGCTTTTGTAATAGTAGAAAAGACACCTAGCGGGGACTATAAAATAGTAGATGAGTTTCCAAGCTCTAAAACTACAATTGTGTTAAGAGAAGATGGTAAAGAGAGAATTTTATCACAAGCAGAGATAGATGCGCTAGTAGCACAAGAGGCAAAAAAGATAGATGATGGTACATCAAACCTAACAAATCCATCTGGTATGGGTGGTATGAGCTTAGGCGAGACTCTTCTTGCGTCTGCAGCTGGTGCTATTATAGGTAGCTACATAGGAAATAAATTATTTAACAATAGTAATTACCAAAACCAAAGAAAAGCTAGCTACAAGTCACCACAAACATACTCAAAAAGTGCAAATAGTTTTAATAAACCTAGCAGTAGTACCACATCATCAAAAACAAACTCAAATGCTAAAAGTGGATACTTTGGAAATAGCAAATCGGGAAGTTCATCATCAAGTAGATTTGGTAGCTAATATCATATTTTATGATTTAGCTAGTTGGTGTAGTGGTAACTCTATAAAAAATTCTATCTAAAATGATATGATTATGCATAAAACACCATAAACATCAACTTTCTAAAAAAAGTAAAAATGCTAAATATTCAAAATATAATATTAATCTAGCACAAAACTAGCACAGTACCACTATGTATTATTACACCCTTTATGATTTAAAAAGTGATTTTTGTTGTTCAAAAAAGTCTTAGGGATTTGAGAGAATCTCTAAATTATAATTCTTGAACACTTTTTGGAACAAATTATATCTCTAAATAAAGGTGATAAAGCTAATATATGAGATTTTCTAATTTTGTTCCAAAATTTAGAGGTTGTTGAACAGTAAATTGAACTAAGTAATAGATGTAATTAGGAATATCAACATACGGTTTATTATGAATACTCATCTTTTCCCTTTATCGTGGAAAACATAGGAAGTATGTAGGGTCTTGTTTGATAAATTTCCTAAAAAGTAGGAAATTAAGGGAAATTGTGGGACTGTTTTTAATTACTTTTGGGTAAAAGACAAACTCTTTTCAAAATCTAAATACTCCACTATCCAATCATATGAACTACTAGTTATATATAGTTTTGATCCAAGTGACATTTGAAAAAGAGTTTTAAAAGATATGAATTTTTTTAATACTTTAGAGTCTATTTCTAAAACTGGTGTTTGTGAATCTAGAACTATAACAATGAGCTTTTCATCTCTAATAAGCTTTGAAATATCTTTTATAAAATAGCTTAATGCTTTAGAATCGTCAGTAGAGCAATATTGAGTGTTTTGTAGTTTGTCAATATCAAGTGAATAATGTAATGATTCTCTATCTTGTTTAAATGAAAATTTCTCTTGTAGCTTTTTTCCTATTTGTTTATTATAGTTTTCTTTAAACTCTTCAAAGCTATCATGTAAGATATACTCTATATTATCTTTTTTGATTTGTTCAAACACTTCAGAATTTATTGTATTAAACATCTTTATCCAAACTTGATGTCTTTGTTGCCACCATAGTTCTTTTTTATGAGCATGTAATTTTTCTGTTTCTTTAATCATCTGTTCATTTTTATATTCATTATCAAACTCTTTTAAAAGGTCATCATATAATTCAAATATTATATCCATATCATATATATCTTCAGGATCTGCATCAATTCTAAAAAGATCATATAGTGTCTTATGTGAAAAGATTAAAGAGTTATTGAGTACTTGTTCTTGTATATATTCAATATGCATATCTAACATGATCTTTAGATATAATTTATAAGCACTAAGGTTTGGAGATGTTTTTTTAATATTTAGTAGTTTATTTTTTGCCTCTTGATACGACTTTTTATCATGATTATATTGTTGTAAGTTTTTAAAAAGTTTTTTAACACTTCTATATATAAACTTTATATCTAATTTATTTATTGAAGATAGGTCTTTTGTATTATCTAATAATATAATTAATTCATAAAGTTTTTCACTTACACCATTTTGTATTAAAATTCCAGAATCATCTAGATATATATCTAGTTTTTTCTCTTTAAAGAAAAGGGTTTTTATTTTATCTGATATCATTTT
>JGI997J19993_1000422_pt1 | contig 12115 bp, 7 predicted proteins | sample Etolagbewater25m_FD_19993 | JGI IMG/M metagenome (IMG submission 19993)
ATCAAGCCGTTTGGTTGCTATTGGTAACTGCAGTAATACTAGCGAATATTCCTTGGATTTTATCCAACCGCTTATTCATTTTTATTAAAGTTCCAGATAAGTCTTTTGTTGTGAATATGGGTGAGTGGTTCTTATATTTTATCCTGACGGGCATATTTGCCTACTTATTAGAAAGTAAGAGTATGGGGCATGTACAGTCACAGGAATGGGAGTTTTACGCCATTACCTTCTTTATGTTTATGATTTTTGCCTTTCCAGGATTCATATACCGTTATAACCTAAGAAATCAGTTTCAAAAACGCGTTTCATAAATTTATTTTCATAAATATAGGTTTTATTTATAAAAGGGGTTGCAATATTCTCGTAACCCCCTATAATACGCCTCATCGAAACGAGTTAAGCAACTCAGTTCGGTTTACAAATTGTCGCGGGGTGGAGCAGCTTGGTAGCTCGTCGGGCTCATAACCCGAAGGTCGTTGGTTCAAATCCAGCCCCCGCTACCACATTCTAAAAGCCTGATTTTATTACACTTCTAGTGTTTATAAAGTCAGGTTTTTTTTTGTCCAAAATTTTCGCATTCCATTTTCTTAACATTGATTTTAATACGCCTCCTAAAACCTGATGTATCTTCTGACGATGCTTTATTTTGAGTTTAGGTGAATGGTGGTATCATTTGCAGTAATGAACCTTTATATAAAGGCAATATATGCGATGTTAGAACGTTAATGAATAATAGGGTAGATGTTAAAAGCACGTCTTATTAAGTTTTTCTTAACGCACTAGCTAAGGCTTATGTTTACAATCTTCTAGTTACAAACGTTTTTATTCCAAGCTCTTCAACGTCCGAAGAGAAATACTCCACGCATTTTGAAACTCTCAGCACAGCGGGACATCTATATGTACTCACAACATATTCAAATTTTAGATCGATACTTCCATCAGGTTTCCGATATTATTCTTGCCAGACAAAACCCTATTACGGGTTTACTTCCGGCTAGTACCGCTATTACCGCGCACGGTGACTACACCGATGCATGGGTTCGCGATAATGTGTACAGTATTCTGGCTGTCTGGGGGTTAGGGCTTGCTTATCGTAAAGTGGATGATACCGAAGGGCGTGCTTTTTTACTTGAGCAGAGTGTGGTGAAGCTGATGCGTGGCCTGTTGACTGCCATGATGAAGCAATCTCATAAAGTTGAAGCATTTAAGTATTCGCAGAATCCACTAGACGCTTTGCATGCTAAATATTCCACCACTTCTGGAGATTCTGTGGTGGGTGATGATGAGTGGGGGCATTTGCAATTGGATGCAACGAGCCTGTTCTTGTTGATGTTGGCCCAAATGACCGCTTCTGGTTTACGTATCATATTCACGTTAGAAGAGGTTCAATTTACTCAAAACTTGGTTCATTATATTGGGCGAGCTTATCGTACTCCAGATTATGGTATCTGGGAGCGTGGTAATAAAATTAATCATGGGATTGCCGAGGTAAACAGTAGTTCTGTGGGCATGGCGAAAGCTGCACTAGAAGCCATGGATGGCTTTAACTGTTTTGGTTCTGAAGGGGGACTAAACAGTGTTATTCATGTTATTCCCGATGAGATTGCAAGAGCGCGTATCACCTTAGAGGCGACACTGCCTGCTGAATCGCTTTCTAAAGAAGTGGATGCGGCTACGCTCAGTGCGATAGGTTTTCCTGCCTTTGCCGTTGAAGATGAAGCGTTGGTTGAGCTTACTTTGAATGAAGTGATTGATAAGCTGGCGGGGGAATATGGTTGCAAGCGTTTTTTGCGGGACGGGCACCAAGCTGCTAACGAAGATGCCAACCGTCTGCATTACGAACCTGAAGAGATGAAGCAGTTTGAAAATATTGAAAGTGAATGGCCGCTGTTTTTCAGCTATCTCCTGTTACATTTTTTATTTACCAATCAGCCCGCTCTTGCTAAACAGTATCGTGATAAATTGGAAGGCCTCTTAGTAGAGCATAATGGTCAAAAGTTACTCCCTGAGCTCTATTATGTGCCCTCCGATAAAATTCAAGCCGAGCGAGACCACCCAGGTTCGCAAGCGCGTTTGCCGAATGAAAATGTTCCATTAGTCTGGGCACAAAGTCTTTATGTTTTAGGTGCACTAGTGCAAGATGGCCTTCTCGATGTGAGTGACATAGACCCCTTAGGACGTCATCAAAATATCGGTAAGAACATTGGCAGACAAATTCAGTTTTCTTTGGTTGCCGAAGATGAAAGTGTTCAGGATAAATTGCATGAATATGGTTTGGTTACACAAACACTCGAGCAACTAAAGCCAATCCAAATCTTACCAGCCAGTTCGCTTGCCGATGCCTTTGAATGGTTAGGACGATGCGAACGTCTTGAGCTAAGTGGACGACCTCATAGAAATCCACGAGGACTCACTACCTCTTGTGTCTATGAATATCAAGGTAACCAATTTATTTTTCAACCTCAGTTTTTAAGTCGTCATGACTTTTATTTGACCCAAGATAATCGTATGTTGGTCAGACGCTTAAAGATGGAGATGGGTTATATCTATCGTCAATGGAATTTACCTGGACGCCCTTTAGTGGTCATGGTGGTTAATCAGTCCATGCTTGCTAAGGAGGGCAGTCTTGCGCTTATTGAATTTATGGAAGAGTGTCGACATGGTAAATTTTCTGATATCCCAGTTTCATTGGGGATGCTTAAAAACTTCCTACCTACCTCTGCAAAACGAAATTTACATTATTTGCACCAAGCCCCAGATGTAAACGAGCAAGAGCAGTTGCATTCAAATCAGTGTTTAATCTTAAAACAGACACAAACGAATTCAGATTTAAAGCTTGATGTAAAAACCTGTCAAAACTGGACAGATGAAGCGTTAATCGCTCAGTTAATACATACTGACAACCTCGCTGAGCAATTTATGATTGTTGAGATATTTTTTGACCGTCATGATGCCTCTTACAATACAGGGCTTACCGGTTCTGATGGGGCGCCATGCACGCTGCAGAAGCTCATGGAAATGATTTATCTTCAAGCCAAAGAGCTTAGAGATTGGAACATTGTCCGCAGAGCGGCCGCTTGGCTAGAAAAACATGATATTAACCTTGAGGGCGCGTTAACAGAAATTTTAGTTCGTAAGATCGCTTTAAGCGTCTCTCGCCAGTACAGTAAACACTCGACCTTTAGGCAGCCAGCAGGGGCGTTGGAAATTATTAGAATTATCAAAGAATTTAACCCTGATGATTTGCGAGCACAAATTTTAACTCAAGAATTAATCTTAAATTTAGGCCTATTGATTCGGTCACGTCCTAAGTTACTAAGCGATATGCATTTAATTCGAACGGGTCAGCTCTTGCAACTCTTGGCGGGTCAAATACGTTTTTCTCAGGGTCAAGGTAGCGCCGATGATGCCCTTGACCTATTAATGACTAAAGCCCCTTACGAGATTGCTCTGGCGCTTGAATATGTGCTTGAAAATTATGCCGATGTACAAGAAGAGATTTATAAGCAAGAGTTTATGAAGTTTGATAAAACAGACCACGATTTAAGTCTTCCGAAATTTGAATTTGGCATGAACCCAGAGATAGGTCAGGCTGGTGATTGGTATCAGTGGCGAAAAATCCATGGCAGTATTGGCCGATATCCTCAAGGATTCTATGAAGGCGTTTGGGATGTCGTAAACCAAACAGCCGGTTTAATTATTGGCGACCAGTGGAATCCTAAGCGTCGCCTTGATCATTCATTGAGTGCGAATATGACAAGAGGTGAAAAGCTTTTTCAAGAAAAGGTTGAACACCTATTAAACAAAACGCCAGTGCCAGAAGTCCGTCGTCTTTATGCTGAGGCACTTATGACTCTGGGCTTGATTATGAAAGCCAATCAAGATTTACACTCAGAAGATTCAATATTTTTAGATGTTCTTCTGGGGCACTCGGTAAGGTTACACTGGTTAGCTTTGCACGATAATCAAATGTTAGCGTATGAAGACAACCGTGAACAGGCTTGGCAAGCATTTTACTATTTGGCACCGCATGAAGTCGCCAATGCGATCGTTGAGGCTTTTCGTTTTTTACAAAAATCTCATTAATTTGCTTTTACTGAGTAGCATGGAAATCAAGGAGTGAATATGAATCTAATTCTTGCTGGAGATGTGGGCGGCACAAAAACAGTGTTAGCGCTTTACCGAACAAGCCTAGATGGGTTAAAAGAAGTTCGAAAATCCACTTTTGCGAGCGGACAGCACGCTCTCTTTGAAGACTTGCTTGTCGAGTTTCTGGGAACAGACGTCAATATCGATATGGCAACCTTTGGGATAGCGGGGCCGGTAAAAGAGCAACGTTGTATTACGACTAATTTACCTTGGACGATTGATGCCTCGGAAATCAGTCAAAACCTAAAGATACCAAAAGTCCATCTGTTAAACGATTTAGAAGCGGCTGCCTATGGTATTTTACAGCTTAATCATTTTCATGAACTCAACCCTTCAGCGAATCCTAAAAACGGACATATTGCGGTTATTGCCGCCGGAACTGGGTTAGGTGAAGCCATACTGTTTTTTGATGGTAAACAGCATCACGCCATGCCAACGGAAGGTGGGCATTGTGAGTTTCCGCCGCAAAATGTTCAAGAAGACCAGTTATTGCTGTTTTTAAGAGCGCGCTTTAATGGTCATGTGAGCATTGAAAGAATACTCTCTGGTGATGGTTTTGGTCATTTGTACGACTTTTTAAAAGCTTCTCAATTTGCTCCAGTTAATCCAGATGTTGAACGCAAAATGCAGCAAGGTGATCGCAATGCACTGATTAGCCAAATGGGGTTGGAACGTACGGATGTTTTATGCACCGAAGCATTACGTTTGTTTTGTAGGATCTATGGGGCTGAAGCAGGGAATTTAGCTTTAAAAACCCTACCGCTTGGTGGCCTTTACATTGCAGGTGGCATAGCCCCTAAAATTCGTACTGCGCTTGAATCAGGTATGTTTATGGACGGTTTTCTGGATAAGGGCCGCATGCAACATGCAATAGAACAGATACCTGTCAGAATTGTTGATGATCCAGAAGCTCCGCTTCTAGGCGCGGCTCATTATGCTTCAGTCTCCTTGATAGATTAATGAGACATCATAGGCCAAGGATTTTAATGGTCTAAATGTATTTGGTTGGGTTTATTCAGTTAGATTTCTCTATTAAATTCAAGGGGGGGGGGTTGAGCTGTTTGAGATTGGTCAAAGTGTGTCATGTTTTATTAAATTAGGGGCTGTCCTCGTTAACTAGGTCAGCCCCTAATTTTTTATCAGAGTTAGAAGAGTGTATGAAACGTTGCGTTTCATACTCACGGGTTTGTTTTACGCTAAGCGTTGTTTCTTCTCGATTGATTTGATGTTGATCAGCATTGCAATTGAGACCAGTAGGGCGACCACAAAGAACCCAGAGAACACGTACAAGGTTTCAGAATAGGAACCGGTTGCATCTTTCACCATCGAGATGATTAAAGGTCCAACCAAACCGGCGGCGGCCCAGGCCGTTAAAATATAGCCATGGATTGCCCCCAACTCTTTGGTTCCAAAGATATCGCCAATATAGGCGGGTATAGAAGCAAAACCGCCTCCGTAACAAGACATTATGAAATATAAGATAAACTGGAAAATAATAATTTCTGTAATCGACGGCAGCAAATAGAAGGCAACGGCCTGTGTGGCAAAGAAAATAATGTAAACAACAGGTCGAGTTAGGTAGTCTGAAAGTGACGCCCAGAAAATTCTGCCTGCACCGTTGAAAATCCCCATTAAACCAACCGCTGCAGCCGCTACTAAGGCAGAGATGCCTAACACTTCTTGTAACAGTGGTGAAGCCACACCGATAATCGCAATTCCGCAGGTTACGTTTATGAATAACATAATCCATAAACCGTAGAATCTTGGTGTTTTGACCGCTTCATGTACCCCCATCATAGCAAGGTCAGCTTTAAGTTTTTTATGTCCTGACTCGACTTTCTTTTTAAAGCCTTCAGGTAAATAGCCCTCTTCAGGTTTTTCTAAATAGAGTGCCGACATGAACATAATCACAAAGAAGGTGATACCAAGCGTGATAAAGGTGGAAGCCACGCCAATTTCTGAAATTAGGACTTTAATTGTCGGGCCCCAAATGGCAGAGGCAAAACCAAATCCCATAATCGCGAGACCTGTCGCTAAACCGCGTTTATCCGGAAACCACTTGACCAAGGTCGATACCGGTGAAATATAGCCGATACCCAAGCCACAACCGCCCAAAACACCATAGAAGAAGTAGAGAAGGAGTTTGGATTCCATAAGAATGGCTAAGCCCGATCCCGCAGTCCCCAAACCAAACAAAGCTGCGGCAATAATAGCCGCGACTTTTGGGCCATTTTTCTCTACAAATTTACCCATTAGAGCAGCAGACAAACCTAAAAAGAAAATGGCGATACTAAACGCAATAGTGACATCGGTTAGCGTCCAGTTCATTTCCTCTTTAATGGGGTTAACGTAGACACTCCATGCGTATACTGAGCCAATACATATGTGAACACCAACGGCGGCTAGAGCCATGAGCCATCTATTTTTTGCCATGCGAAAATTCTCCTGTAGAGAGTGTTAAGATAGAGAAAATTTAAATTCACTTTACAGTTGTGAAAGATTGTTTGCTTTTGATTGGGTGAATATAGGCCGTGTTTTACCGCTTAATTTCAATTTAAATCAAGTGGGTATGATATTCGATACTTTTTGTAGTGTCTTTAGAATTCATTGTTTGCGCTATCAAATTACTTTATGGTTGTGAATAAATACAAAGTTAGCAGGCCTGCTTAGATTTTAAGGCTTCAATAAAAAAGGCTCTTACATTAAGAGCCTTTTGTTTATGAATCAACCGTCTGTTTACTGTTTGATTTGATAGCTATACGGTTTAGCGGCATCCGAGAGTTTTTTGGTCTCTTTTTGCAAACTATCGACTTGTGATTGAAGTTGAGTTTGCTGCGCTTTTAGTTGGTTTAATTGATCTTTAAGTTCAATTAAACTTCCTCTGATCATGTTGTAGGTTTTTTGAGTCTGGCTGGTAGACAGATCAAGCTTTTTACTGTCACTTGTTTCAGGCGCAAGACTTATGGATTTTTGAATTTGTTCTAGCGTTTTTGATTGTTTTCTCACTAGCCAGCTGATATCTTTGAGTTGTTTTTCTTGATTCGTTGTCAGGCCAGAACCGCTATGGCTGGCGGTTGGAGCCATGGTTTGAGCTTCTAATTTATGCTGTTCATCCAGTATTTTTTGAATTAAACCTTTAAGCTCAAGATAGTGTTCGCTTGATAACGCTTCTTCCGATTTTGTGGCAACTGGCTGACTGTGCTGAACCGTTACATGATCTTCTGGGTCTTTTGGAGAGTGTTCCATGTGTGTTGGTGTTGCATCTTGATGAACCAATTCATGGGTGTCTTTACCCGCAGCATTGTTTTCTGGTGCGTGAGGGCTATGAGGTTCAGGTGCCACTTCACTGGCTAAGTTCAGAATTACATCGCTTTGAGGTGGGGTTGATGCGGTTGGGTTTTCTGCCCCCGCTGTTTTGAGGTCGCCGACTATATTTTCTTGGATTGCCATACCCATTTTGTTAATTTTTTGAATGTCTGCGGTCATCAGTTCAATCAACCCAGAGAGTTCGTCGACTTTAATGGTGATTTGTTTGGTCAGCAGGGCATTTTCAGTTTGCAGAATGTCTAGAATTTCCCCCTTAAACTCCGCTTCTTTTTGCTGCATGCTGTAAAGCATCCAACCCATTACCGACATAGCTGTGACACTGGTGACAATACTCACGCCGAGCATGATGGCAAATTGACTTTTGGCTGAACTAATCTCTTTTGTGGCACTTTTAACCGCTTGACGCCAAGCAAAGTTAGCATCAGACAGTTCCATGATTTGTTCTTTTTGACGACTGGCATGATTGAGTGATGCTTCAGCAGCTTTCTGACTGTGAGATGCCGCATCTTGAGCCATCTTTGCCGCTTCTAACGCGAGTGATGTGGCATCAATTGAAGCAGGGGAGTCCATATTATCTAAGGTCTCTTTTTTGTTTTGAGTGTCCGTGACTTGATTGTCCATTTCGGCCGCTGAGTGCTCTAACTCTTCAAGTTCTTCTAATAAGTCATCTGTAATTTGATTGTCATTCATGCCGATAGCCTGTTTCTAGTGCGGTTTCATTTCAGAAATACGTGTTTTAATGCTTAGATTGACTTCTTTTAGTTGTCTGTTTTTATCTTTAATACTGGCAAGTTGTTGATTTATTTCATCAGTCGACAGTCCACTGTCTAGTCCCTCTAAGGTCAAACTATAACCTGCGTTTTTGGCTGCTTCAAACGCACGTTCTGCAGCCGCAAACGTCGCTTCAATGGCTTTTTGTGTTCGTTCTGCAGAAGCGTGGGCTTGTTGTGTTGTAGCAATGGCCAATAAGGTGGCTTCTTTGGCCGTTTGGGTGACTTCTGAGGCAATGTTTTGAATCTCTTGGTCAATGCCAATCGCCTCTTCCATGGTTTCAATTGATTGTGCCGCCTGCTCAACCACTTCTGAATCGTTAGTGTTGGAATCATTCGCTGAGGGTTGCGAAACTTCAGGGGCGCGTTCAGCCATTTCTGCAACCGTTTCTGGCTGACTCGGTGCGATTGTTTCAAGTTCTTCGCTAACCAATTCTGGCGTGTCAGCTGGGCTTGTTTCGTCCATTAGGGATTCAAGTTCACTGTCGGTCGATTTTGGAAGTTCGCTGTTTAAAGAGTCGATTTCATCTAAGTTGTCTAACCCTTCTAAACTTTCTAGATCAGCATCAACCGATTGTTCACTCTCGTCAACGAGTTCTTCGTTTGGCGTTGAAGCTGCTAGCTCATCTAGATCCATGGCCATTTCTTCGTCCATGTCTGCAGTTTGAATTTCTTCTGCAATGTCGTCAGTGGCTTTATTAAGGGTTTCTGAATCAATATCGTCCAAATCCAGTTCACCTAAATCCATATCTTCAAGGTTTGCTTCTTCGCTCAAATCGATTGACTCAACATCGGCTGTGAGATCATTCATGCCTGCTAGCATTGCATCTATGTCTTCTAAATCTTCTTCACTGGCGGTGTCCGCTGTCATTTCTTCTGAAGGAGCTGTCTTGCTCTCATCATCGGTGTCTGCGGTTAATTCCGTGTCTAAATCGTCTAAATCAAGATCCATGTCTTCAAGATTAAAATCTTCCATGTCATCTAGGTTAATGTCATCAATATCAACTGAGGTGTCATCAGAATTCGGTTCTGGGAGGTCAACATGACTCATTTCGATCTCTTCGTTCCCCCCTTCGTCTTCCAGAGATGCCATTAAACTTTCGATATCATCCAGCTGATCTAGGTCAATGTCTGCCATAGCTTCATTCACATCTAGGGCGGTTTCGCTTTCAGATGAGCTGGCTTCATCAAATGCGTTTAATAGCTCATCGATGTCTGCGCCTTCAAAATCTTCGGCAGGCAGTTCGCCCATCATTTCAAGCATTTCTTGAGTTGCTTTGTCATCTTGTTCTTTATTGATGTCAGCCATGCTATGTGTCCTTAGCTCGATTGTCGGTTTTCGATCGTTATAATTGAACGAAATAAAGCATGTTTTATGCCACCAACTTAATAGATCAGGGAATTCAAATTAAATTCAGCAGGGCAATCAAAGCTCATTGATTGTTGCGTCACCGGGTGTGTAAAGCTAAGCTGCTGTGCATGCAGCATCAAGCGCGGGGAAGCATTTAAAGCGGATTTGTCAGCATACAGATTGTCTCCAAGTATTGGGTGGCCAAGCGATTTCATGTGCAGGCGTAATTGATGTGAGCGACCGGTTACCGGAGAGAGTTGGACTAAGAAACTTTGTGGGTATTGTTGAATAACTTGCCAGTGTGTTTCAGCGTATTTACCTTGTTTAAAGTCAATCATTTGCAGAGGACGGCGTTCCCAATCACAACGCATGGGCAGGCAAGTTTTTCCTTGTGTTAGGCTTGGAACCCCACTGCAAACGGCTAGATACGTTTTTTGAGTTTGGCGCTCTTGAAACTGACGGCTTAAGTGTCGATGACTCTCTTTTGAGCGTGCCAATACCATAAGCCCACTGGTATCCATATCCAAACGATGGACGATGAGTGCTTCTGGGTAACGCGTTTGTATATGGTTAATTAAGCAGGCCTGCTTATCTTCACCACGGCCAGGAACAGATAACATACCTGACGGTTTATTGACCATGATGATGTCGTCATCAACATATAAAATCCATGACTCTGAAAAGTGGAACTCTTTTAAAATGATTGCGGGCGCAGAGGAGGTGTGCATTTTGATGACAGGCCTTGTAAACTAAGGCCACTATTTTAACGGAAGGTGACAGAGGTTATGTCTAAAAAAGTAAAAGTTCTCTTTGTGTGTTTAGGCAATATTTGCCGTTCTCCAACAGCGCATGGTGTTTTTCGGAAGATGATACGAGATCAGAAGTTAGATCATTTGATTGAAATTGATTCGGCTGGAACGGCAGCTTATCACATTGGTAAAGCGCCAGATGCGCGTTCAACAGAAGTTGCGAAAGGTCGAGGGATTGAGATGAAAGACCTGCGGGCTCGACAGGTCGATTTTGGTGATTTTATTGTTTACGATTATGTTTTGGCGATGGATGAGTCCAATTACAATAATTTGCGTGATATGGCATTGCCTGAGCACTTTGACAAGATCTCTCTGTTTTTGGATTTTGCGGAAGACTGGCGTGAGCGCGAGGTGCCTGATCCTTATTATGGTGGGCCGGAGGGCTTTGATCGTGTATTTGATATGGTCACTGATGCTTCTGAGGGGCTGTTAAAACACATTAAGACAGAGCACTTTTCATCAAGCATATAAAAAATTGGCAGGCCTGCTGACTTTTTGTTTTTTTAACTTTGAATGCAAAAAAAGGCGCTTAGAGCGCCTTTTTTAGTGTTTGAAAATTGACTGTCTAAATGTCTTTATTCAGTTTTCTCAGTTTTGTGGTTTTTCAATGCCTGTTCAGTAGACTCAGAATCTGTTGTTGCTGTAGATTCTGGTGCTTCTACTTTAGTTTCTTCTGCTTTCGGTATTTCTACTTTAGCTTCAGCGGCTTTTGGCGTTTCAATAGTAACCGTTTCAGGTGTTGTTACTGATTCGGTCGCAGGCGCAACAGCTTTACTTTCTGCCGGACTTGCTTGAACCTCAGGGTCGCTATTTTCTGTTCCAGGAGCAGGGCAGTTAACAGTTCGATCTTTGGCATCTTCTGGTGCACGACGACGGCGGTTGTAACTACGACTGTTATAACGACTACGACGACGTTGTCCGCTACGAGCAGCTTTGCCCTCTTTTTTAGGTGTGCTTTGCTCGTTTGCATCGACTGACTTTTCAGTATTGTCAGCTTGATCCTTACTATCGGCTTTTGAGCGAGCTTTATCGTGCGTAGATTTAGTGTCCGCTATCGATTCTTGATTCGGCTTATTTGAATCATCTTGGTTTGAATCTCGACGATTACGTGGCGGACGTCGTGAGTTTGATGACTTAGTCTTATCATTAGAGTCGGTTTTATCATCACGCTCATTTCGCTTGTTGTCATTTCGATCGTTGCGTGCCGGTTTTTCTTCATCGTCTTGTGGGCGGTTGTTGCGATTGTTCCCACGGCGATTGCGATTATTCGTGTTGCGACGATTGCGGTTTTGCTCGGAAGAACGCGCTTTACGTTTAGGCTGTTCAGGCGCCTCATCTTCCTCTTCGGCAGAGCCAAATAGGGCAGACCACATACGAGATAACAGTCCAGGTTTTTTATCTTCTGTGGTGGCAACTGTGACCGCTTCAGCTTGTGGGCTTGGTGGCGGAGAAGTGGGTTGAACGTTCTTAACAGCCGGCTCCTCTTTCACAATTGGCTTAACCGCTTCGGTTTTAAGATGGTCTTCAGGCAGAATCATCTCTTTAACTTCATAGCTTGGGCTGTTAGTGGTCTCTTCACCATTGCGTGTGCGTTCAATCGTGTATTGCGGCGTAACTAAATGTTCGTTTGGAACAATCAGAATATGCATTTCATGACGGTCTTCGATTTTGGTGATTTGGTTACGTTTCTCATTTAATAAGAAAGTAGC
>JGI997J19993_1000423_pt1 | contig 12016 bp, 10 predicted proteins | sample Etolagbewater25m_FD_19993 | JGI IMG/M metagenome (IMG submission 19993)
TGGAATTCTGCGATGAATCAGTTTATGATTTTGCATGAAGAACGCCTGAAAAATTACATTTAACCAAATGGGCGTTTACACAAAATTATTTACAGGCTCGATTAAAGATTTGTGGCTAATAAGGCATAGACTCTATTTAAGCTAGAGTCATTAGATTGGCTAATCATTTAGCGTGCATGCTCATAGTATTAACGTAATTTGGTTAGATTTTAGTTCATCAAGAGAATTTTCGTGATGAATGTTTTAATGGTGTGGTGTAACAGGATAAGTTTTATTTTCTTGAGAGTTTTAAGTTGTTGACTCTGATTTATTTTTCTTAAAAAAATTAATTTTAACTAAACTTTTTTAGTTTGTTGCCGTTACCCGATATAGGACAAATGTTTGATCCTAATTTTAATTATAATTTTTGGAGAACAAAAATGAAATTTCAAACTAAACTAAGACTTTTGGCTGCGTTTGTAACTGGAGTCGCAGTTTTGGCCCCTGCTCATGCAGAAGATGTAGATGTTAGTGCTGCTGTTGTTGTTAACAATGCTATTGATATTACAGTAAACAGCAATTTAGACTTTGGTACCATTGCCGCGTTCGCTAACAGTAATTCTTCACCTGCTTCAGCAACACTGGTTATCCCAGCAGATCCAGCAGGGACAATAACGGTTACTAACGACTCTACAGATACCGCACGAATTATTTCTTTGGTAGACGGTAGTGCGGCAGATGTTTCTGTTGCTGGTGCTGCCCCCAATACAGAATTAGAAGTTCTTATAACTGCGGCGGATGCTACGCTTACTGACCCTGCAGGTATTGCTACTTTTGGATTTACAATGGGTTCCTTTACTAAGTACGCCTATTTAGAAGGTAATGGTCAGACTTTTGGAACAACCACAGATGCCACAGGTGCCTTTGGTTTAAACATTGGTGCGACCTTGACTACAGATGTAACATTAGCTGTTGCAGCTGCGGACGCGGCAGTTGCTTATGAAGATGCGACTTATACCGGTAGTTTTGAAGTGAGTATTAACTACTAAGCGGTGTTCTTAAATTTAATAGTGTTCTAGCTCTGCTAGACGCTATTAAATTTAAGGCTTAAAACACTAAAAGTAAATGTTCACCTGTATATGATCGAGCATTTACTTTTAGTTTTTTAATTACCAAAAGTCACTGTTTGAATAGTCCATTCATCGAATAAACAAAATTAGCATTCATTTTTTATTGGCTTAGTTATTTGTGTTAATTTAGTGCACTTACCAATTTAAAGATGTGGGCCATGCCTTTGTTACGTATTTTTACTTTATTCACTACTCTTTTTAGCCTGATGTTTCAGTCTGTTAGTGCCGATATGCGTGTCGAACAGCAATTAACATTTGGAAATATTGCGATAAAAGATAACTCTCAACCGTGGGTTATGAAGCTGCTGTCAAATGGCAGTATGTCCGTTGGCAATGGTATTATTGTGCTGGAGCCTGGTCAGATTGGTAAATATTTTTTTTATAACTTACCACCCCTCACTCAGGTATCTGTTTCCATTGTCGATGGAACGGGCGATTCGGAATTTGCAGGTGCTTCTACGCAATCCCAGTTTACTATTCAACCTTACTTAGACTTTCCGACCTTTAATACCAACACGTACGGTGAGTTTACTTTAGATTTACCGGCAGTTTTGCAGACCAGTGGTGATGGAACTTCATATAGCGATGGTACTTATTTTCGATTCTTCAAATTGAGCATTAACTATTAACAAGTGGACATTTACAGCATGACAAGAAAGAATTTTCCTTTTATTTTTGCGATAACCTTTTTTTTCTTATTTTTTCAAAATATTGCACAAGCCAGTTTATTAATATCCCCCATGAGGGTGGTATTTGATGATCGGGAGCGAAGTCAAACGGTAACGGTTATTAACTCAAGTTCAACGGCTTCCACGTACCGAATTGAAATGGTGAATTTTAAGCAACTTCCTGATGGTAAGTATGAAGAGTTAAAGGAGGAGCAAGGGTTATCTGTGGATGTTTTTCAGGCGGATAATATGATCCGGTTTAGTCCTAGGCAGGTTACCCTTAAGCCGGGTGATAAGCAGCAAGTTCGCTTAAGCTTGAGAAAGCCGGCTAATTTAGCGAATGGAGAGTATCGCAGTCATCTTAAGTTTGTTCAGCTTCCTAACCCGGAAATGTTGCAAGCGAATCAAAAAGGTGCCGGAATAAAGCTTTATATGTTGACAAGTTTTACTATACCCGTTCAAGTTAGGCAGGGCCAAGTGATTGTCGACACTCAAATACAGCAGGCGAAAATTAAGCGAAGCCAAGATGGGTTTTGGTCTGTGGAGACACAGATTAACCGACAAGGTGATTTTAGCAGCTTTGGTAAGTTAGCCGTATATTGGCGAGACAACTCAAACGGTGAGTATGAAGAGTTAAACTTTTTAAATAATGTCGCTTTGTATAGAGAAACATCCAGTCGCATTATGAATCTTGTTTTACAAAATGAGCAAGTAAAAGCAGGCCAGTATAAAGTAGGGTTTTACCCAACCAGTCATTTCAAGCAGGAACGGTTTGATGAATTTGAGTTTAACTATTCAGGAAAATAATCCATAATAAGTAAAAATTATTTTTAGCTTACATTAACGGTGCAGGAGCAGTTGTGCAGAAAAACATAATCTTATCAATGACCATAGCGGTTTTGGGAGTGGTTTCAACGTCAACTGCTCTTGCAGAAGAAAAGCCCGATGTCGTTGGTAAGTATTATGATCCCGTTAGTGGTCAATTTATTACTTTAGACCAACTAAACAGTCAGCCAACAAGAGAATTGTTATTAGAGGTTAGAGTCGGAAGTTTAATACTTGGTGAACTCGTATCCCAAGAAATAGAGGGTAAGCTTTGGACTTCTTTGAACGAACTGGTTGGTTTGCTCGACTTTCCAGTTAACATCACGGTCAATCCAGACAAATCAATTGAAGCACAGGGCTGGTATATTAGAGAGAGTAATCTTTTCTCTCTCATCCCCAATTCAGAGAGTTCCCCTTCCCCAGTAGATTCTTTGAGTTATCAACTCCAGACAAATCAGTTAAATAAATTAGTTTCTAATAGTAAAACTATTAATCATGAGGCTTACTTTCCTCTAGTAGAAATGTTGTCATGGTTTGATATAAAATCTGTTGTCGATGTTTCAGGCTTAATGCTCTCTTTAAAGCCTTCAGAGCCTCTTCCTATAGAGGAAAAAAAATTACGTCAAAGCAGAAAAACGGTGTCTTTAGTCAGTGATTTTGATGCTCAATACCCTAGGGAGGATGTGGAATATCGAGCTTTTTCTCCAATTCTAACGGACATTCAACTTAACGCACTAAGAGATGGAGATGGCTCAAAATCTTACAGTACATCCGTTTTAGGCTCTGGTGATTTAGCGTACATGACTGGACGATATTACCTTAACCATAGTTATAGAGAGCGGACTGGCAACTCCGATGTTAATGCCAGTTTGTTTTTGGAACGAAACTCGATCAATTCTGACCTGCTTGGACCTTTAAAGGCCACCCATTTCTCTGTGGGAGATTACCGTAATGCTTCTATTGCCAACCTTCCTTCTAGTAATGCATTCGGTGTCAGAGCAAGTAATCGTCCATATGGCCGAATAACGAATCTATCGACAACCGATATTCGCGGTTTACAGCAACCCGGCTGGGATGTTGAATTATATTTAAATGGTATTTTTATTGGTTCACAGACCATAGGTGATGACGGACAATATAATTTCATTCAGCAACCCTTACAAGTTGGTGAGAATAGGTTCACACTCAAATTTTTTGGATTACAAGGTCAAAGAGAAGAGCTTGAAGAACTGTATGTATTAGATCCTGCCGCTGCCGTTGGAGGCAAGTTGATATATGATGTATCGATTGGAAAGCAAAACTTTCAGCTGTCAGATTTATTTGAAAATGACGAAGCTCCTAACGAAGACTATTACCGGGTTAATTTACATTTAGAAAAGGGTCTATCACAAAACCTTTCGGTAACAGGCGACTATTCACAATATCATTTTTCAGATGGGGAACTCCATCATTTTATTCAACCAGGTCTACGTTATTTTTGGAATAAAACCCTGTTTAGTGCCAGTCATCTTCAGGATTTAGATGCGGGTAGTCAAACGACTCTAGATGCTTCAAGGGGGATTGGTTCTGGTGGGCGTCATGTCTTAAATTACAGTTTTTTGACCCGAACAGAAGATTTTGCAACGGATGTAGGAGATGTTTCAAGTGTTCGCTCGGCACATTCAATAGGTCTGAATGGTCAGTTATTGGTTGCTGGTTTAAACTATAGAGTTGGAGCCAGTTTGAATGATTTCTTTGATGACTCAAGTAGCCAGTCTTATTTTGTCAATTTGGGTAAACGCTTTGGTCGATTGAATTTAAATCATAATTTAATCTACTCAAGAACACAGCTAGCTAACAATACTTCTTCTAGCAGTACTTTAGGACGTTTAAATGCAGGTATTAATTGGTACAAGGTATTTTTTAGAGGGGGATTTGATTACACAGTAGATGCTGACAACGATTTAAATTCAGGGTATTTGGAAGCTCAGTGGAATATTAGTAATAATTTACGAACTAAATTACGTTACAACTACAATGCGTTGACAGATACAAGCTCACAGGGTATTTCCGTTAACTGGAGCCACTCTAAATTTGTTACTAGTTTCTTGGTGGATCAAGCCGATAATAATTGGCGTGGACAAATTAATCTACACTTTAGCCTAGGTCATAATCCACTTACTAGTAGCCTGTTTATGACAGGTTCACGCCTTTCTAACAGCGGTGCTGTTGCCGCTCAGGTGTTTGAAGATTTAAACAATAATCAAATTCAGGATGAAAACGAACCCGCTATTGAAAACGCGGAAGTAGTTGCCGTACAACAGCATCGACGTGCTCCAACAGACAAGAAAGGGGTCGCTTTATTGACCGGTTTGCGTGGTATGCAAGTAACTGATATTGAGGTTACTCCAGGTTCATTAGAAGATCCTTTTTGGATTGTTTCTAAAGAAGGCGTTTCATTTCTTCCACGTCCTGGACTGGTAAAAACCTTGCTGATTCCGGTTGTAACCGCAGGAGAGGTTGAAGGAACGGTTCGCTCTGCCTTCGATCTGTTTAAATCGCCTTATGAGCAAGGACGAGTGCCGTTAATAATGACCAATATTGACAACAATAAAACAATTGAGACTGAGTCGAGTTTTGATGGATTCTTTTTGTTTGACAAAGTACCACCAGGTAACTACACACTGCAAGTTTTACCTACTTTCTTAGAAAGTAAGAAGTTGGAGACAAGGTTGCCTATGTCGATTAAAGTTGGTCACCAAGGCTCGTTGATTTTAGGTGCAAACTTTACACTTTATCCGAAAGGAATGTTTGATTACTCTGCGGCGACGTCTGAAGCGTCTGGACAAGATAAACAGGCTTACAATATTGATTTGGGCGAATTTTTATCTGAAGAAAATGCTAGAGTTGTTTTGGGTGCGTTGAGAGATGTTTTTCCAAATATTTTGTCTAAACTCGATAATTCGCCAAGTTATGAGATGCTGATGATAAAAAAATCCAACGCTCAATATAAGTTGGTTCTTGGACCGATTTTTGATTTAAATGATATTAAATATATTTGTGGTTCATTGGCAGCTGAAAACCTTAAGTGCCAGCCTCAAAAAGTATCCATTCAACCAGCTGGAGCGGTTACGGAAGCCATTAACATAAGTGATAAACCTGAACCGTTAGCCAAATCTGTATTACCAAAAACAGCTGAAGTCAATCAACCAGACACCGTTAACCCTGAAGCGTTTACGTTACAGATAATGAATACGTCTAACAAGTTTGGTTTAGAGAACTATATTGAAGAAAATCAGCTTAAGAACGCCCGAATTTTAGAGGTTGTACAAAATAATGAGACACGATTTATCTTAACGGTTGGTACGTTTCTTAACAGGGAAACAGCCAAACAAGTGGCAGCTAAAATAGAAAAAGATTTAAACATTAATCCTTGGGTCAGAACGTTTGAAAGTATAAATGCCAAAAAATAGCTCTGGTCAAAATTTGCTGTCGGGGCTTTTTTATTAAGAAAATAAATTGTGTTCTTGGTTACTTCTTTAAAAGTGATGATTTAGCAATCTACAGAGCTACTTTATTGAAAAGCTTATTAAAAGTGTTTTAAGATCAGATGCTCAAAACCAAGCAGGCCTGCTTAGTTTAAAAGCAGGCTTGTTTGACAGCGGAGTAGCGATTTATTCGGTGATTGCTTCAACGCGAATGGTTTGGGTACTGTGATAAATTAACGGACCAAACTGATTGTAGATGGCCACATCGGCTGCGTCTCGTCCATAACCAATTGCCACATAGCCCCCTTTAAGTTTGGTTTGGGTTGCATCAAAGGTATACCATTCGCCACCCACATAAGCTTCAAACCAGGCGTGCAAATCCATGGGTTCAAGTTCGTGCAAATAGCCGACCACAATACGTGCGGGAATGCTGATGCCTCGGCATAATGCAATTCCTAAATGGGCCATATCACGACACACCGCATAATCTTTAGCGTTGACCTCAACCGCCGAGAGCGGCACGATGCTTGAACCGGGATCGTATGTGAAGTTGGTACGAATCCAGTTTTCTATTTCGGCCACTTGGTCATAACCCATAATGCAATTCTGTGTAATCTCAGCCGCCATCTGTCCAAAACGGTCGGATTCACAATAGCGGCTTGGAAGTAAATATTGCAGAGTATCATGCGGTAATTTTTGGACTTCGACAAAGGGCGCCCCTGGCGCTTTTGGCAGTGTTTTCGGAACGCGAACTTTCGCAGAGGTTTTTATCTCAAGTTTGCCAGGTTTGGCCACTAAACGTTGGCAAAGGTTGCCGTAGTTGTCGGTAAACTCAATCACCTTTTCACAGGGCGTAATACGGTACTCCTCTTTGGTAATCCATTGATTATGGTCACTTCGTGGGCGCAACATCATCACCAGTGGGGTATCGTGTTCAATTTCAAATTTTAAGTTACAGTAGGTTTTTAACCACATGGCCAATACTCACAATTAAAAATTCAATATAGCATGCTTATTTGCATTACTTTTAAAAAAACACGGCTAAGCGAAATTAAGCAGGCCTGCTGATTTTTTACGGTGTTGAATTATTCATGATGGGGGGTTGATTGCAAGTAGTTTAAAACCCCTTGTGCGGCTTGTTGACCTTGTGCCATGACGGCGGTCAGTAAGTAGCCGCCCGTCGGCGCTTCCCAATCCAGCATTTCGCCGGCACAAAACACACCGGGGTGGTTTTTTAACATTAGGTTGTTATTGATTGATTCAAAGCTGACGCCGCCTGCGGTACTTATGGCTTCGGCAAGCGGGCGGGGGGCTTGTAAGGTTAATGGAAACGCCTTTAATGTTTTCGTCACGATTTGAGATTGCGTGAGTTGTTGTTTGGTTAACACCTCTCTTAACATTGAGGCTTTAATGCCGTCAATGCCACAACGTTTCCAAAAGGCGCTTAGGCTGAGTTTACCGCGGGGTGCATTAAGCTGTTTATTGAGCTGTTCACTGCTGCGATGTGGAAAGAGATCGAGTTTAATGTTGGGAGGTGTTTGCTGTTGAAGTTGCTCTCTAAAATACTTGGAGTAGGTATAAATTAAGCTGCCTTCCACTCCGTTTTGCGTGACGATTAACTCCCCTAGCTGTTGGTGAGTTTGACCGTGAATATCCATAAATTTCAATTCAATATTTTTGAGTGGTTGGCCGGCAAACTTATCCGTAAAAATGGCGCTCCATTCCACTTCAAATCCCATATTGGCGGCTTTGAGTTCGCTAATAACCACGCCTTTTTCTGAGAGTGGTTTGACCCAGCTGCCAGTCGAACCTAAGTGCGGCCAAGAAGCACCGCCCATGGCCAAAATAACGGCATCAAACGTTTTAGTGGTTGCGCCGTTTTGAGTGCTGAATGCACAGGCTATTTGATTGTCGGCGGGTTGCATTTGCCAGTTTGTCCAGCGATGTTTCATTTTGAAGGTGGTGCCTTGTTGCTTGAGTTGCTGTAACCAAACACGTAATAAAGGCGCGGCTTTTTTGTCCAGTGGATAAACCTTTCCTGATGACCCCACAAAGGTTTCAAAGCCAAAATGCTGTGCCCAAGTGCGCATATCTTTTGGGGTGAACTGTGTAAGCGCGGGCAGTAAGTTGGGTGCGGCTTCAAAGTAGCGACTGACAAAAAAGTCAAAGTTGTCATGATGGGTTAAGTTCAGGCCACCGCGTCCGGCTTGCAGAAATTTGCGTGCCGCTGAAGGCATTGCGTCATAAACCGTGGCGGGGTAGCCAGCTTGTGCCAAGGTTTGTGCGGCCATTAGACCCGCTGGGCCAGCGCCGATAATAGCAATGTTGGGAGAGTTGTTTTGTGTCATTTGAGCAATTTTGACCTTTTAATTAGGCTAAGTTTTAAACGCGTGTAGCGTATCAAACTTTCAGATTGCAAACACGGCTGTTATTAAAAAAAAATGGGTGTTGTGATTTAAGCAGGCCTGCTGATTTTACAGTGGAATTTGAGTTGTAAAAAAGCCCCGTTAAGCTAGGTTTAACGAGGCGATTTGCGAACTGATTCGGTTGTATTAATTGGGTTGTATTGCTAATGGTTAAGCGTTTGAAACGCGTTTTGCGCCCTCTGACTGAATACGTTTAATCATGTGATACAGCCCAGTTGAGCGGTTTGGACTGAGTTGTTGCAGTAAACCAATTTTGCCTAAAAACTCAAGTGGTGCGGTGACCACTTCGGCTGGTGTGCGTCCGTTGTAAATACGTAGCAGAAGCGCAATCAGTCCAGATACAATCGCCGCATCACTTTTGGCTTGCATGTATAAACGGCCATCGTGCTCTTCAATATTAATCCACACGTTTGACTGACAGCCGTGAATTCGATTCTCTTCCGTTTGGTAGCTTTCGTCCATATTTTGTAGCTGTTTGCCCATATCGATTAGGTATTTATAACGATCTTTAGGGTTGGCAAAGTGCGTGAAGCGTTTAATAAGGTCGGCTTGCACTTCGTCAAGCGTTTGGCTTGGAGGTGTAAAATCCATACTGAATTACTCGGTTATTCATTAAAGGCGTCATGATACCATTTTTTGAAAATAAATCGACTTGGATTTAGCGCTTGAAAACGCCGAAAGAGCAATTCAGCAGATTAATTAAGTTGGTAGTTAACAGGGACTTTAATTTGCCACTGTGCGCGCAAAATCTCTTTTGGAAACGCCTTAAACTGGTTGTTCATGCGTTCTTGAAATATGGACAGCGCAGCGTCATCAAGAATGCTTTTACCGGAACTGTTAATCAGTGACAGTTGTGTGATTTGACCATTAGAGAGTAGGGTAAATTGCACGGTCACGGTGCCTTCCCATTGGCGACGTTTTGCGCGACGTGGATAGGTGGTTTGGGCGAGCGTGGAAATCTCTTGACGTAGGGCGTAGAGATATTGCTGTTCAGCGTTTGCTATTTGTCCAGGCGTGTATAAAGGCTCCTCCTTTTTGGGAGCCGGCTTAGGCACGGCTTTTGGAGTCGGTTCTGCAACGGGTTGAGGCGTTGGTTGCGATACCGGTTGAGTGACTGCAACAGGTTCAACTTTTGGCTCAGGTTTTGGCTCAGGTTTTGGTTCTGGCTTTGGTTCTGGCTTTGGTTCTGGCTTTGGTTCTGGCTTTGGTTCTGGCTTTGGTTCCGGTTTCGGCTCTGGCTTTGGTTCCGGTTTCGGCTCTGGCTCAGCCGTTTTTTGTTCTATTACCTCGGTCACTTGTTCAACCGCTTGTTCTTGCGGCGCTTGAAACATAGCTAAGGTCAGGGCAACCGGAACTAAGTCGGGTTCTTTTTTTGCTGGTTGCGTAAACAGCCAATAACCTAATAGTAACAGGACACTATAAAGCGTAAGACTGATAATAAAGGCTTGTGTGGAGCAGAGTTTAAAAAAAGGCATTATTGAGTAGCTTTTGCCTTGGTAAGGATGGTTAAGTTATTGAGCTGTTGGGCTTTGAGTAGGTCAATAAGCAAGACAAACTCACCAAACTCGGCTTTTTTATCGACCTGAATGATAATACTTTGCTCTTTGTTTAGGCTCTCAAGCATGGCTTTAATACCCGTTAAAGTTTCCGGCGCTTCATTTAAGTAAAGTTGGTTTTGTTGGTCAATGTGAAATTTAACCGGTATTTCGTCTTTAGGTGGCACATAGCTTTGTGTGCTTTGGGTTTCGGGCAGGTCTATATTTAGACTGTCTTTGACAATAAAGCTGGCAGTGGTTAACACAATTGCCAACAGCACAAGCATAACATCAATAAGAGGGATGACATTAATGGTGTCGAAACGTTTCATAATTTAAGCTTGCTTAGCTTTAAATTGCAGCTCAATGACGTCACAACGACGCATTAATCCGTTGTAACTCATAATGGCTGGAATGGCGACCGCAATACCCGCAGCGGTTGCTTTTAGTGCGAGTGCCAACCCAGTCATAATAGAACCGGTATCGATGGTTTGCTGCTGTCCTAATTCGTAAAAGGTAATTAAAATCCCCAGTACGGTTCCCAATAGACCGACATAAGGCGCATTCGCACCAACTGTCGATAGGGTTGTTAGGTTTTTGGTGATGCTGACGTGTAGCAGTTCCACATGATTAAATTCGTTTAAATCGAGCCTTTTAAAAAAGAAAAGTCTCTCAAGGGTAATCCATAACGCAATAAAGCCCATTAGGCCTAAAATGCCAAAAATGACGAGGTCTAGGTAAAGTTTAAGTAGTTCCATATTGCGGGTAAAATCTCTTGAGGTTTGGGGCGTTTTAAAGTGCGCAGTTTCAATTGAATGGGGTTAGTAAAAATAATTAGAGTAGTGTGCCAAATTAAGCCTGTGTTTGCAATGCAAAACACTTTATAAAGTATGAAGTTGGCTGTGTATTGATTGCAGTTTTTTGGGTTGATAGGTATATTACTCGAATTCATATTTTTGAAATCATAATAATATAGCGTTTACAAGGAGTGTATTTATGAAGCGTCGCGATTTATTAAAGTCTGCGTTTGGGATTTCAGCTGGTTTAGTTGGAATGACGGCGATCAAGCCATTGTATGCTGCGGCTGAAGATATGGCCTTTAAAGCCGATCCTATGTACGATGTCGAACCGACTAAGGTGACCGATAAGGTGTACTACTTTTTGGCGAAAGACCCTGAACCATCAGTGGATAACCACGCATTTTTTAATAATCCTGGTTTTGTTGTTACGAGCGAAGGTGTGGTTGTCATTGACACCGGTTCTTCGGTACAAATTGGTGAGATGCTGATTCGTCAAATCAAAAAAATAACCGATAAGCCGGTTATTAAGGTGATTAATACCCATTACCACGGTGACCACTTCTTAGGGAACCACGCGTTTGTGGATGCTTATCCAAACGTTGAAATTTATGCGCACCAAGCGACCATCGATCAAATCAAAGGTGGAGCGGGTCAATTTTGGTATGACTTTATGCAACGTAATTCGGGTGATGGTATTACCGGGACAATCATAACGGTGCCAACTAAGACTTTTGCCGGTGGCGAGACCATGAAAGTCGGTGACACGACCTTTAAAATTCACCAGTTTGGACAGGCACACACCGAAGCCGATTTAATTGTTGAAGTGGTTGAAGAGAGTTCCGTATTTTTAGGTGACACCGCTATGCGTCGTGTCGCGAATATGGCAGATGGTTCTTTTGCTGGAACAATTGAAACCATGAAAAAGGCACGTGAGTTAGGGGTTAAGCATTATGTATTAGGACATGGTCCGCATAGTGATGTTTCTATCTGTGACGATATGCAGCAATTTTGTGAAGATATCTATTTAAGTGCAACTAAGTATTACGATGAAGGGCTTTCTGACTTTGAGATGAAGCCGATGATTTTAGATGAGCCATTTATGAAAGATGTGGCGTCAAAATGGCCTGGTTTTGACAGTACCGTTGGGAACTTTATCTCTTTGGCGGTTGCTGAAGTAGAGAAAAAT
>JGI997J19993_1000425_pt1 | contig 12006 bp, 10 predicted proteins | sample Etolagbewater25m_FD_19993 | JGI IMG/M metagenome (IMG submission 19993)
TTTGAATTTGGTGGAGGAGCAAGATTTCAATCACTATATTTCTATCTTCAAGAGAATGCTTTTGAGATGATGGACAAGTTTAGAAGTATAGTTGGACCTGATGCAAACCTTCAAACTCTAGCTCGAGGTATCAATACAGTTATGTTAGATACAGGTAGTAGAGAACTAGTTGATCTACACGCTAAAATGTTTGCAAAACATGGTACTACAACTATAAGAAACTTTGATGCACTAAACGATGTAGCAAACTTAGAATACTCTGCAGCTTGTATTAAAAAACATGGATTAAAGCATGAAGCAGTTGTAACTATGATGGACCTTCCTCCTGGTTGCGAGGGTGCACATGATGTCCCATTTTATGAAAAGACTTTAAGAAATATACTTGATAGTGGACTACCATATGATTCTATATGTTTTAAGGATGCTAGTGGTACTGCAAATCCTAATAAAGTATATGAAACAATTAAGATGGCAAGAAGACTTCTAGGTGATGATACACATATTAGACTTCATACACACGAAACAGCTGGTGTTTCAGTTGCTGCATATCTAGCTGCCTTAGAAGCAGGTGCAGATGGGATAGACTTAGCAAATGCTCCAGTTAGTGGTGGTACAAGTCAGCCAGATATCCTTACTATGTTACATGCAACAAAAGGTAGCAACTTCGACCTTGGAGGATTAACAACTGAAAAAGTATTAACATACCAAGAGACATTAAAAGATTGTTTAGAAGACTACTTTATGCCACCTGAAGCTACTCAAGTTAGTCCATTAATACCATTTTCACCTATGCCAGGTGGTGCACTTACAGCAAATACTCAAATGATGAGAGATAGTGGTACACTTGATAAGTTCCCAGAGGTTATAAAAGCTATGCAAGAGGTTGTTGAAAAAGGTGGTTATGGTACATCTGTAACTCCAGTATCTCAATTTTATTGGCAACAAGCGTATGCAAATGTGATGTTTGGACCATGGAAACAAATAGCTCCAGGATATGGAAAAATGGTACTTGGATACTTTGGTAATACTCCAGTTGAACCAGATAGTGAAATTGTAAAACTAGCAAGTGAAAAGTTAAAACTAGAACCTACTAGTAAAAATCCACTAGATATTGCAGATGAGGATCCAAAAAAATCTATCGCAGCATGGAAAGAGAGACTTGAGATCGAGGGTCTTGAGACAACAGAAGAAAATATATTTATAGCAGCAGCTTGTGATGAAAAAGGTATTGCATTTTTAAAAGGTGAAAGCCCACTAAATGTAAGAAAAATAGATGATTGTGAAAATTTAACTTGTGAAACTAAAGATAAGGGAGATAAAAAAATGGCAGATGGAAATTATACAGTAGTTGTAGATGGTAAAAAATTCAGTGTTCAAGTTGCTGAAGGTAACGCAGATATTCAAGTAGTAGCTCCTGCAGCTACTCAAGAAACAGCTACCACAGCAGCTCCTGCAGCTGCACCAGCTGGTGGGGTGGAAGTTGGAGCTAGTGTTAATGGTAATGTTTGGAAAATATTAGTAAATGCTGGTGATAAAGTGGAAAAAGGTCAAGTTGTATCTATACTTGAAGCTATGAAAATGGAGATTGATATAGAGGCTCCAGTTGCAGGTACAGTAAGTTCTGTTGCTGTTAAACCAAATGATGCTGTTGAAGAGGGTCAAACTATTTTAGTTATTAGCTAATAACTATAAATTTGGAGAAGAAATATGAATAAAAAAATTATCTCTTTTTTGTTTCTAGCAATTGTTACACTATTTAGTACATCTTTATATGCTAGTAGTGTAAGTGCAGAGGTTGAAACTGAAAAACAAGAGTATCAAGCAAAAACTATGGGTGAGCTTGCTCATTCATTCTTTCAAACAACGGGAATTAATGCATTTTTAAATCCTAGTGATGATGTGATGACAGCAGAAGCGCATGCAGAAGATGCTAGACCAATGACACACTTTGAGCAAACGTGGGGTAGAATTATTATGTTTATCGTATGTTTTGTCCTATTTTATTTAGCTATTGCTAAAGGGTTTGAGCCATTATTGCTTTTACCTATTGCATTTGGTGGACTACTAGCTAATATTCCATTAGCTGGAATTGGTGGAGAAAATGGTATGCTTGGTATTATATACAATATGGGTATTGCAAATGGATTCTTCCCTCTACTTATTTTTATGGGTGTTGGAGCTATGACAGATTTTGGTCCACTTCTTGCAAACCCTAAAACTGCACTACTAGGTGGAGCAGCTCAATTTGGTATATTTGGATCATTAGTTGGTGCAGTTATGATTGGATTTGGTATTCAAGATGCTAGTGCTATATCTATTATTGGTGGTGCTGATGGACCTACTTCAATTTTTATTGCTAATGCTTTAGCTCCACATCTTTTAGGTGCCATAGCTGTTGCTGCTTACTCATACATGGCTTTAGTTCCTGTAATACAACCTCCAATTATGAAGGCTCTTACAACTGAAGAGGAGAGAAAGATAAAAATGCCAGCACTTAGAAAAGTGCACCCTTTAGAGAAGTTAATTTTACCAATAGTTATACTTATGATGGCTATTTTACTTTTACCAGAATCTACACCACTTATAGGTGCGTTTGCTTTAGGTAACTTTGCAAAACAATCAGGTGTTGTTGATAGACTTAGTGATACTATGCAAAATGCACTTATAAATATAGTTACTATATTCTTAGGTCTTGGAGTTGGTTCTAAACTAGCTGCTGATAAGTTTTTAGTTCTTGATACTATGGGTATTATGATTATAGGTCTTATTGCTTTTGCAGTTGGAACTGCTTCTGGTGTTATTATGGCAAAGATTATGAATAAATTTAGTCCAAAAGATGCTCAGATAAATCCTCTAATTGGAGCAGCTGGTGTTTCAGCTGTACCGATGGCGGCTAGAGTTGTTAGTAAAGTTGGTCAAGAGTATGATAAGTCAAATATATTATTGATGCATGCTATGGGTCCAAATGTGGCTGGTGTAATTGGTTCTGCCGTTGCAGCCGGTGTACTTTTATCAATATTTAAATAAAAATAAATTAGGAAATAAATAGTTATGTCAAATATAACAAACTCACTTAAGTTAGAAAATGTAGGTACCATATACAGAAATTTAGATCTAGATACTTTAATAGATCACGCTGTTAAAAATGAGGGAGCAAAAGTTGCATCAAGTGGTGCACTTATGATAGATACAGGTATCTTTACAGGGAGAAGTCCTAAAGATAAATATTTTGTAAATCAAGACCCTTCAAACAAATATATCTCATGGGGTGATGTAAATAAACCAATCAATTCAGAAGTTTATGCTTCTTTGATAAAAAATGGTAAAGAACAACTAAGTGGAAAAGATCTTTATATCACAGATGTATATTGTGGTGCTAGTAAAGATAGTAGAAAATCTATTAGATTTATCACTGAGATTGCATGGCAATCTCACTTTATAAAAAATATGTTTATTGTACCTACGCAAGATGAACTAGAAAACTTTAAACCTGATTTTATGGTCTATAATGCTTGTAAAACTACAAATACTAACTATAAAGAGCAAAACTTAAACTCTGAAGTTTTTGTTGCATTTGATGTTGAAGCAAATGAAGCTGTTATTGGTGGGACTTGGTATGCAGGTGAGATGAAAAAAGGTATTTTTTCTATGATGAACTACTGGTTACCATTAGAAAACAAACTTCCGATGCACTGCTCTGCAAATGTTGGTAAAGATGGTGATACTGCTTTATTCTTTGGATTATCAGGTACTGGTAAAACTACACTTTCAACAGATCCAAATAGAGCATTGATCGGTGATGATGAGCATGGTTGGGATGATGATGGTGTGTTTAATTTTGAAGGTGGTTGTTATGCTAAAGTTATCAACCTTGATCCTTCAAGTGAACCTGAAATATATGCTGCAATTAAAAAAGGTGCTATATTAGAAAATGTAGTTGCAGATGAGAATGGTAATGTAGATTTCAATGATGGTTCAAAAACTGAAAACACTAGAGTTTCATACCCTATCAATCATATTGAAAATATTCAACCAGGAAGTATAGCGGGACACCCAACTAATATCATCTTTTTAAGTGCTGATGCATTTGGTGTATTACCACCTGTATCAAAACTTACTAAAGAGCAAGCTATGTACTACTTCCTAAGTGGATACACAGCAAAGGTTGCAGGAACTGAAAGAGGTATAACTGAACCAGTTGCAACTTTTAGTGCATGTTTTGGTGAAGCATTTTTACCACTACATCCAACAGTTTATGCAAAACTATTAGGTGAAAAGATAGATAATCACAATGTAAATGTATACTTAGTAAACACTGGTTGGACTGGTGGAGCGTATGGTACTGGAGAAAGGATGAGTATTAAAAATACTAGAGCTTGTATAAACGGTATATTAGATGGTAATATAAACAATAGTGAGTTTGAAAATATTGATACATTTAACCTTTCTGTTCCAAAAACTCTTGATGGAGTTGACACAGAGGTTTTAAATCCTAGAAACACTTGGGAAGATAAAGATGCATATGATGCAGCTGCAAAAAAACTTGCATCTATGTATATAGATAACTTTAAAAAATATCTAACTGAAGATAGTGACTTTGATTTCACATCTGCTGGTCCTTCAATATAGTGATATATTTAAATATTGATTTAACAAAGGAAGCTGTTGCTTCCTTTTTTTGTTTTATATGAAACATAAATTTAATAAAATCTACATTGAGATCACTAATATTTGTGGTTTGGAGTGTAGTTTTTGCCCTACTAAGATATTGCAGAATAAGATAATATCGCTAGATAATTTTAATAATATTTTACAACAAATAAAACCATTTACAAAAGATATTGCACTTCATGTGTTTGGTGATCCTTTAACCTTATCCAATTTAAAAGAGTATTTAGATTTAGCATTATTATATAATATAAATGTTCACATTACAACAACTGGATATTATCTTAATAACTTTGATCTAAATCTATTTTTACATAAATCTATTAAACAGATAAACTTCTCACTAAATAGTTTTAATAAAAATGATTTAAAACTAACACTTGAAGAGTATATGATTCCAATGATTGAACTTTCTAAATTAAAATTAGACTCAAATAGAGGTCACTTTATAAATTTTAGACTTTGGAATATAGATAGTAGCAATAGTGAAGATAGATTCAATAAAGATGTTTTTAATATACTTGAGAAAAATTTTAATATAAAACTTGAAAATATAGATTATAAAGATCCAATTAGATTAGAAAATAAGATCAAACTACATTTTGATAATTATTTTAAATGGCCTAGTTTAGATGATGATGTTGAAACTAATGGATATTGTTATGGATTAAACTCTCAAATAGCTATTCTATCAGATGGTACAGTAACAGCATGTTGTTTAGACAGCTATGGGAGTATAAATCTAGGAAATATTTTTAATGATAATTTAGATCATATTTTAAACTCTAAAAGATCTATAGATATTATTGAGGGGTTTAAAAATGGAATTGCTGTTGAAACATTATGCAAAAAATGTACATTTAAACATAGATTTGATAAATAATTTGATATAATAACAAAATGACAAACAATACTAAAAGACTAGCCGTAGCATTTACAGGAGCTTCAAATAGTGGTAAAACTACACTTATAGTCAATATATCAAAAAAACTCCAAAACGATGGCTATAAAGTCGCTATTGTTAAACATGATCCAAAAGATAAAGCTATATTTGATAAAGAGGGGAAAGATAGTTATAAATTCTCACAAACTGGTGCTGATGTGGCTGTTATCTCTCCAACTAGAACTACAGTATTCAAAAAAACACCATCACAAATAGATAAACTTGTAGATATGTTTGATAATTTTGATTTTCTATTAGTAGAGGGGCTTAAAAGCTTACCATTACCAAGAATATGTATTCAAAGAGATATTATAAATGAGAAATATTTTGAACCAAGCGATACAATAGCAACTGATGGTTCAATTGATAGTTCTATGTTTCCATCAAATTTACAACTACTAGACTTAAACAATACAGATCAGATAATAAATTGGATAAAACAAAATGGAAAAGAGGTATAAATTATGCAAGAGATATTAGAATCGATAAAAAAATCAACACTAGAGATAAAACAGATCATACTAAAAGGTGACTCTAGTAAAAGTGAGCAGGAAAATTCAACAGGTGATACACAACTTAAACTAGATATTGCAAGTGATGTAGTGATAGAAGAAAATTTTAGAACTTTAAAAAGCGTTAAACAAATAGTAAGTGAAGAGCAAGATTCTATTATAGATATAAATAGTGATGGGGAGTATCTAATCGCTTATGATCCACTTGATGGTAGTAGTTTGGTTGATGTTAATCTATCTGTAGGATCTATTTATGGTATTTACAAAAACAACTTTGATGCTAAAAGTATTGTAGCATCTGTCTATGTAGTATTTGGACCAAAAATAGAGATGGTGGTGTGCGATGGTAAAAAAGTTGAACTATATAGAGTAGATAATAATGTGTTTAATTATATAAAAGATATAAAAATGGACCAAAGTGGTACTATAAATTCACCTGGTTCAACACAACAGTGTTGGTATCCACATCACAAAAATATGATCGAAACTATGTTTGAAAATGGATACAAACTCACATATAGTGGTGGAATGGTTCCAGATCTACACCATATACTTTTAAAAGGTGGTGGGTTATTTTCATATCCAGGGGCAAGTGACAAACCAAAAGGTAAGTTAAGACAACTTTTTGAAGTATTTCCTTTTGCATTGATATTTAAAGTTGCTGGTGGTGGTTCAATCGACGGCAAAGTTGATATATTTGAGATAGAAACAACACATATACACGATACATCTCCTTGCTTTTTTGGAAGTATTAAAGAGTTAGAGATCGTAAAAGAGGCTTATAAAAATTTCTAATATGGAACATAATGTAGAAAAAGACAAATGGCAAATTCAGTTAGATAAGCAACTTATTATTATCAATGAGTGTCAAAAAAGTAAACAACTGACCTCTTGTACTAGTTGTAAAGAGATATTAGATTGCAAAATCCGTGATACTTATGTAAATGCTGTTTATGAAAGTATGAATAAAGGTACAGGTGGCGGCTTTGAATTTTAAAAATTTACAAATTCAAAAGATTTATATAACACTTTATGTGTTATAATTACTGAAGTTTAAATACAGTACAAAATAGGATATTAAATATGAATGATATACTTACAAAAAAAGTTGACTCTCTTCCACCATTACCAAAGACTATACTAGATCTTGAGGAGTTTAAAAAATCTTCAAATAAAGATTTAGATACCCTTTTAGCTATAGTTGAGCAAGATCCTTTGATTGTTGCTACACTATTAAAAGTGGCAAACTCTGCAATGTTTGGATTTAACAACAAAGTTGAAACTGCAAGCCGAGCTATAAACCTACTTGGTGTTAATTTCACACTTTCAATAGCATTTGGTAGTGCAATTAAAAATGCTTTTGATACTGATCTTGGTGCATATGGTATAAATGCAGATGGTTTTATGAGACTTTCTAATATGTCATCAAATCTTTTATCTACTTGGATTGGTAGAGTTGATAGCAACTTAAAAGAGGAGCTCCTACTTCCGGCATTTTTACTTGAAACTGGTATGTTTGTATTATCTAGTGTTGCTAGTGAAAAAGGTATAAAAGATGAGTTTTTAGGTAAAATAAGACAAAATAGTTTAACTATACCCCAGCTTGAAAAAGAGTATTTTGGTGCAACATCAACAGCTGTAACTGCATCTATTTTTAAACATTGGAATTTAAGTGATACATTAATAGAGCTTATTGGTCATGTAGATGATATAGATAGATCGCCAGAACAATATAAAAAATCTGTACAAATATTAAGTGTAATTAAAACTATATGTAATGTATGTGAGCCTCTATCTGACAAGCATGTTCAAGAAGGTTTGGATCAAGCATCATCTTTTGGATTAGATACTAAATCACTTGAAAAAGCTATCGAAAAGATGCAAGATAGACTTTTAGAAGAATAATATTAAAATCTTATTCATTTATAGCCCTGTAGAGATTCTACAGGGCTTTTTTATTATCAAAGGGATATAAATTATATGAGAGTAAAAATATGTGGTATTACAAACCTTCAAGATGCACTAGATGCTATTGAAGCTGGTGCTTGTGCACTGGGATTTGTATTTTACGAAAAAAGTCCAAGATATATTGAGCCTAAGCTTGCTAAAGAGATAATATCAAAACTTCCACCATTTGTACAAACTGTTGGACTTTTTGTAAATGTCTATGCTGCACAGGTTGATTTTATTTGTAAAATTTCTGGTGTAGATTTAGCTCAAATACATTTTGAAGCAGATGAAAGATTTTATAACTCTCTACAAACAAAAGCTATAAAAGTTGTAAGGGTAAAAGAGGAATCAGATTTAAATATATACAGCGATCAATATAGGATAGTGGATGCTTTTGTCCAAAGTTATGGTGGTGAAGGTAAACGGATAAATCTTGACTGGTTTAAAGATAAAGATTGCAGCCGTATCATTCTTGCAGGTGGGTTAAATATAGATAATATAGAGGAGCTTAAAGGGTATAACTTTTATTCTCTTGATATTAGTAGTGGTGTTGAAAAAAGTAAAGGTATTAAATCAAAAGAGAAAATGGTAAAATTTGTGGACAAGGTAAATGAAATATTTAGATAAACTTGTAAATATTTTAAAAAAAGGTCCTATAAGTTACTCAAAACTAAACGATATACTAGAGCAAAATGAAACTTTTTTTAGTAGCACTAAACTAGAGATAGAATTACTCCTATCAAATGGACTTCCTCTTTACTTTAAAGATGATATGGTATACCTATCAACTACAACAAAGAAAATAGAGGATCAAGTTTTTTGTGTAGTTGACATAGAGACAACTGCGAGTAATGTAAAAAAAGGTCAATTGTTAGAAATTGGTGCAGTAAAAGTAAAAAATGGAAAAATAATTGAACAATATGAGTCATTAGTTACTACATACAATATACCTCAAAAAGTGCAAGAGATAACAGGTATCACAAACGATATGACTTTAGGTGCACCAAATGAAAAAGAGGTTTTAGAAGAGTTTAAAATCTTTCTTGAAGATGACATTTTTGTTGCACACAATATCTCTTTTGATTATAAGTTTATCAATGATTGTTTTGTAAAATATGATTTAGGACAACTATGCAACAGAAAGATTTGTACAATTGATCTTGCACATAAAGTTATAAAAGCTGAACGTTATGGATTAAAATATTTAAAAGAGCAATTCAATATAGATATACAGAACCATCACAGAGCATTAAGTGATGCATTAAGTACAGTTGAGATATTTAAAATATCTCTTGATAAATTACCAAAAAATATAACTACTACAGAAGAGCTTATAAAATATTCTAAATAATATGATCAACTAAAAAGTTGATCATATATAAAATAGGTTAGTTACTTACCAATAAACTCTTTACTATTTGCATTATCTACAACTTTTTTTGCTATAGAATCTGTATCTATAGCTATTTTTTGAGTATCTGAAGCTATTGATGCATTTTGTTGAGTTTGTCTATCTAGATTACTAACTGCATCATTTATTTGAGCTATCCCTTGCTGTTGCTCTTTAGAAGCATTTTCAACATCACTTATAAGATCTAATGTTTGAGAGATGTTCTCATTTAGGTGTGTATATCCACTTATCATTTGATCAGCTATTGATTTACCATTATTTGCTTTTTGCGTTGCATTTGTAACAAGATTTTTGATCTCATTTGCAGCTTCTGCAGATCTTGAAGCTAGGTTTCTAACCTCTTGTGCAACAACAGCAAAACCTTTACCAGCTTCCCCTGCCGTTGCAGCTTCAACTGCTGCGTTTAAACTTAGGATATTTGTTTGAAATGCTATTTGGTCTATTACACTTATCGCTTCATTTATAGCTGTCACCTCTTCATTTATCTCATCCATAGCTTTTGTAGTATCATTTGCTAGTGATTGTCCACTTGAAGCAGATCTAGTCACATCATTAGCAAAAGCAGCCATTTTTTCAATATTTTGAGTATTGTTTGATATATTACTTGTGATCTGTTCTAAAGCTGCTGCTGTTTCCTCTAGAGCTGCTGCTGCATCATTTGAATTTTTACTTAATGTATTTACATTTCCTAATAATGTTTGTGAACTATTTTGAAGTATTGCACCATTATTTTTATTTTCAACTAAAATAACTGTTATTGTATCTTGTAGTGTATTTATACTTTTTACTAATGTATCAAATACACCATCTTTTAAAATACCATCTATTTTTAATCTTTGAGTATAGTTTTGATTTGAATACTGTTCTAATATTTTATTTATAGTTTCAAATCTAGATTTTGTATTTTCAAGCATTTTGTTTATATTGTTTTTTAATATATTTAGTTGAGGATTAGATGAGTTTGATTGTATAAGCTGGTCATACCCACCATTACTAACTCTCTCCATAACAACTTCTGCTTCTTGGATCAGTTCTCTATCTTGATCAAGTGCTTTTTTTGTTTTGCTTATGTTTTCATTTACTATTTTTGACATCACACCTATCTCATCACCAGAACTATCATCAAGATGCTCAACATCTTTTGATTCTCTATTTAGATATCTAAAGAAACTCATAAGTCCACTTTCAAAATTTTCAAGTGGTTTGATTATCATACTGTTTGTCATATAACCTACAATAGCAATAACTATAACCATTACAATAATAGATTCTATTATTGTTAACATAACTGCATTATTGATTTTATCTTGAGTCTCTTTCTCCATAGCTTTAATCTTAGCCTCTACATCATCCACATACATTCCCGTTCCAACTATCCAATCCCAAGCTTCAAATCTCTTAACATAAGAAAATTTTTGTTGTGGTTTTTCAAATCCAGGTTTCGGCCACATATACTTAACTAAACCTCCCTCTTTGTTGGCATCACAAACTTTTACCATCTCATTAAATAGATACTTACCAGTTGGATCTTTTACACCACCTAGATCTTTACCATTTAGAGTTGGTTTTATTGGGTGAACTATCATAGTTGGTTTTGAGTCATTTACCCAAAAGTATCCACTCTTACCATATCTCATATCATTGATAGTTTTTATAGCTTCATCTTTTAACTTTTCTGTTACATTATCTATATATTCACCAGTTCCAATTACCCAATTAAACTGCTTAAAAAGTTTTACATAAGATATCTTATCTTGAGGCTTATCAAATCCAGGCTTTGGCCAAACATAGTCCACAAATCCATCACCACTATTTTTTGCTACTTTTGCAAACTCTACAAAGATTTTTTTACCATTTTTATCTTTGAAATTTGAAAGATCTTTACCATTTAATGATGGCTTGATTGGATGATCTACAATCTTAGCATCAAGATCATTTATCCAAAAGTATCCACTTTTTCCATATCTTGTATCACTAATGGTTTGCCTAATCATCTCTTTTAGTTTTGTGTCACTTATTTTCCCATTGTATCTTTCATACTGTTTTTCAATAATAGAAAATATCAGATTTGTTTGGGTTTTAAGATTTTGTGAAACCTCTTGCTTAACTTTCTCTTTTGATGTTCTTTGATAATATGAATCAATTGATTTTAGCGCAACAGATACATAATTTTCAAGCTCTTTCTCTTTTGTACTGTATGCTTCTTGCTTATATTTTTCTATATTTGCATTTGAAACATCTTTTATAGTTACTATTGATTGTACAACTAAAATTGTAGTTACCACAACTACCACTGTTGCTATTAATATAAGCAGTTTCGACTTAATCGACATATTTGTCACATATACCCCTTTGTTGTATTTTTGCTACGCTTTTGCTACGAAATTGTAGCATAAACATTATAAAAAAAGGGTGACGCAAAATACGTCACCCTTTTAAAATAATAAATATTTATAATAATATAAAACTTTACTCCGATCTTTTCCATTCTCTGTAAAGCTCTTCATGAGTTTGGATCTCTT
>JGI997J19993_1000428_pt1 | contig 11935 bp, 9 predicted proteins | sample Etolagbewater25m_FD_19993 | JGI IMG/M metagenome (IMG submission 19993)
TATATTATAAAAATAACTTACCTTTTTGTAAGTTTGAATTAGATATACTCTTATCTTAATGAAAAACATAAAAGCAAAAAAGAAATTTGGACAAAATTTTTTAAAAGATGACCAGGTACTAATTAAAATCATCCAATCGATGCCCCATAACGATAATCATATCGTGGAAATCGGGCCTGGATTAGGTGATTTGACAAAAAAACTAGTCAAGTGCAAAGATGTTACAGCCTATGAGGTTGATAGAGATTTATACTCTATATTGCAAACCGAGTTTTATAAAGAGTTAGAAGACAAAAAACTAGAAATAATCCTAGGAGATGTTCTAGAACAATGGAATGATGACTCGTCATTGTATAGTAGTAAATATGACTTAATAGCAAACTTACCATACTATATAGCGACAAATATAATATTGAATTCATTTAACGATAAGAACTGTGAGCATATTATCGTTATGATACAAAAAGAAGTTGCAGATAAATTTACTGCACGATGTGGAGATAAAGAATATTCTTCATTAAGTGTAATAACTCAACTGATTTCAAAAGAGGCACGAACTTTAATAGTAGTCCCTCCTGAAAGTTTTGATCCACCACCTAAGGTGGATTCCGCTGTTATCTATATTCAAAAAGATATGGATAAAAAACTTGATTTTGATTTCAATAAGTTTTTAAAAGTATGTTTTGTGCAACCAAGAAAGAAATTGATTAAGAATCTTTCTACTGCCTACAGTAAAGAACAATTAATTTCAATTTTCATTGAACTCAATATAAATGAAACTGCAAGACCTCATGAAGTTGATGCATCTTTGTATAGCCATATTTATACAAAGGTAAAACAAAATGGAAGAAACACAACCAGTACAACAGACTGCTAATCCACAAGCAGAAAATACAACTGAAAAAACTTTAGGTGAAGCTATCGATGCAAAGAGTAATACAAACTCTAATACAAACTTAGAATCAAAACCTAATACACAAAAGGGAAAAACAATTCCCCAAAAGAAAAAGCCACCAACTAGTGGTAATGGATGGACAAACGACCTTAAAAAAGCATTTGAAACAAATGAAAGAATACAAAAAGAAAGATTAAATCCACACAATAAATTAAACCTAAAAACAGAAGCTAGTATCAAAGTTACACCACTAGGTGGACTAGGTGAAATTGGTGGGAATATGATGATAATAGAAACAGAAAAAAGTGCTATTATTGTTGATGTTGGGATGAGTTTTCCAGATGATTCTATGCATGGTGTTGATATATTAATTCCTGATTTTACATATGTTAGACAAATAAGAAGTAAAATTACGGCTATTGTTATAACACATTCACATGAAGATCACATTGGTGCAATGCCATACTTTTTCAAAGAATTACAAGTTCCAATTTATGGAACTGCTTTACCATTAGAATCTATTGGTGCAAAATTTGACGAACATAAAATGAAACATCATAGAAGTTACTTCAGAGCTGTTCAAAAAAGAAAACCTATCAAAATAGGGGAGTTTGAAGTTGAATGGATGCACATGACTCACTCTATTATAGATAGTTCATCACTAGCAATCACAACTGAAGCTGGAACTATTATCCATACTGGAGATTTTAAAATAGATCATACACCAGTAGATGGTTATCCTGCTGACTTACATAGACTTGCATATTATGGTGAAAAAGGTGTAATGGCACTATTAAGTGATAGTACAAACTCTCACTCTCCAGGTTTTACAAAAACTGAAAAAACTGTTGGACCAACTTTTGAAAGGATTTTTTCTCAAGCAAAAGGTAGAATCCTTATGTCTACATTCTCATCAAACTTACATAGAGTTGCTCAAGCTATTCAATGTGGACTTGATCATGGAAGAAAAGTATGTGTAATTGGTAGAAGTATGGAAAAAAATCTTGATATTGCTATGAGTTTAGGATATTTAAAATTTCCAAAGGATAAATTTATTGATGCACATGAAGTAAATAAATACCTTGATAAAGAGGTATTGATTGTTACTACTGGTTCTCAAGGAGAGCCAATGTCAGCATTATTTAGAATGTCTATTCATGAGCATAGACATATTAAGATTAAACCAGAAGATACTGTAGTACTTTCAGCAAAAGCAATTCCTGGAAATGAAGCAAGTGTATCAGAAATAATCAATCAAATTCAAAAAGCTGGTGCTAAAGTTGCATACCAAAACTATACAGATATTCATGTATCTGGGCATGCTGCACAAGAAGAACAAAAACTTATGCTAAGACTATGTAAGCCTAAATTCTTTTTACCAATTCATGGTGAATATAATCATGTTGTAAGACATATACAAACTGGTGTTGACTGTGGTGTATTAGAAAGAAATACATATATTTTAAGTGACGGTGAACAAGTGGAAATATCTCCAAAATATCTTAAGAAAGTAAAAACAGTTAAAACTGGTAAAACATATATTGATAACCAAAGAAATAGAAAAATTGGTGATGATGTTGTAATAGATAGACAAACAATGGCTAACGAAGGTGTAATTATGATAGTTGCACAAATCTCTGAAGATGAAAGAAAGATAGTTGGACCATCAAGAGTAAGTTCATTTGGTATGGTTGATTCTAAGATTGAAAAACCATTTGCAAAAGAGATTGAAGATATACTTGCAAACTTTTTAGAGCATATCAAGCCTGGTATCTTACAAAATACAAGAGCAGTAGAAGAAGAATTAAGAAAAGTTGTTAGAAAACATTGTATAAGAAAATATAGAAAATATCCAATGATTGTTCCAACAATTTTCGTACAATAATTATATTGTTCCACGTGGAACAACAATAAAAAAGAGAGAAACAATTTACTCTCTCTTTTAAAAGAATTAGAAATATAAATACCAAATCAAATTACTAACTTGATCAATTAATCATAAAACTTCAAATATTACGATACTTACAAGTAAAAACTAAACAGATAATCAATAATTTTGATATAATAACAAAAACATAAAAGGAATAATCATGGGAAATAATGACAATAACAATGACGAAAACAAAACAAGACTAAATAAGTTTATATCACATAACAGTAGGTTTAGTAGACGAGAAGCAGACGAGCTTATAAAAGCGGGTAAAGTTTCTATAGATGGCAAAGTAATAGGTGACCTAGCAACAAAAGTAGGGTATAAAACAATTGTAAAAGTAAATGGTAGAACAGTTAAGGTTGACTATAGTCGTCCTTCAACAGTGATTGTATATAACAAACTAAAAGGTGAAATAGTATCGAAGAAGGACCCTCAAGGAAGGAAAATCATATACGATACTATTTCAAAGAAATATGACCATTTTATACCAATAGGACGATTAGATTATGCAAGTGAGGGATTACTACTACTAACAGATGATCCAAAAATTGCTACAGCATTGATGACATCAAACCTAGAAAGAGTCTATAAGATTAAAATAGAGGGTGAAATTACACAAGCTATGATAGCAGGAATGGACAATGGTATTACACTTGATGATGCGACAGCTGGAGCATGGGACAATACAAAAACTGTTAGTATGGAATTTGCACCATTTTTAGGATATCAAATACAAACAAACACTCCAAAATATTCTAAACTAAAAGTAGCTATTAGTGAAGGTAAAAATAGAGAGTTAAGAAGATTTTTTGCACATTATGGAGCAAAAGTTGTTGACTTAAAAAGGGTAAGTTTTGGTGGAATTAATCTCAATAACTTACCATCAGGAAAAGTACGATTTCTTGAAAGAGATGAATATGAAAACCTAAGAAGCTTTATGAGAGATCAAGCTAAACAAAATAAAAAAGTAAATAGAGACGAAGATTATTACGAAGATGAGTACTAATTTAGCATATATCTTAAGACCAAAAAGTTTAGATAAATTTATAGGTCAATCACATATAATATCAAAAGATAAAGCACTATACAAACTTATAGAAAAAAAAGAGATACCACATCTCTTTTTTTATGGTAAACCAGGAACAGGCAAAACAACCCTAGCAAAAATAATAGCAAATAACAGTGGATTTAATTTTTATAATCTAAATGCCACAAGTTTAAAAATAGAGCAATTACGAGATATATTTAAAAAACATCAAAACTCATTAATGAAACCACTAATATTTATAGATGAAGTTCATAGACTAACAAAAACACAACAAGAAGTACTACTACCAGTAATGGAAAACTATGAAGCAATCATTATAGGTGCAAGTACAGAAAATCCATTTTTCTCACTCACTAGTGCTATACGGTCAAGAAGCTTTTTATATGAATTTAAATCATTAAACTATCAAGAATTAAAAATACTAGTAGATGAAGTTGTAAATCTACTTGATATCAATATAACTGATGATGCAGAAGAATACCTAATAGTAAGTAGTGGAGGGGATGCAAGAGCTTTATTAAACTTAATTGACTTCGCATCTAAAGTATCTTTAACTATTGATTTAGAGCTATTAAAAGAGTTACGAGAAAACAGCATGGGTGATGGTGTAAGTAGCTCTCAAAGTCACTATGATATAACAAGTGCAATGATAAAATCGATACGAGGAAGTGATATAGATGCAGCACTCTATTATCTAGGTAGATTAATAGATGGGGGAGAAAGTGTCGAGTATATTACAAGAAGATTAGTAATACTTGCTAGCGAAGATATAGGGAATGCAAATCCTCATGCTTTAAACTTAGCTACAAGTACGATGCTAACAACATCTAAAATTGGATATCCAGAATCAAGAATAATATTAGCACAATGTGTAATATATCTAGCATCTTCTCCAAAATCAAATAGTTCATATATAGCAATCAATAATGCATTGAATTACATACAAAATAATGAAATACTAAATATTCCGAAACATCTTCAAGATAGCCATATAGGATATAAATACCCTCATGATTTCAATGGTTTTGTAGAACAAGAATATTTAGAGAAAAATTTAAAGTTCTACGAGACAAAAGAGATTGCTTATGAAAAAACACTCAATCAATGGCATCAAAAAATTACAGGTCATAGTTTTGATTTATAAAAATATGCTATAATCACATCATAATAATAAACTCTACAGGACTACAAATGCAACATCTAATTACTACCAATGACTTTTCAAATAAAGAGATATTAAAACTATTTAAAGATGCTAAATTATTTCTAGATTTACAATCAAATAAGCTTCTAGAAGGAAAAATAGTTGTAACACTGTTTTTTGAAAACTCTACTCGTACTAGAAGTAGTTTTGAAATTGCAGCAAAAAGATTAGGAGCAGATGTAGTAAATTTGGAGGTACAAACAAGTTCCACTAAAAAAGGTGAGTCTGTAGAGGATACTGTGGCAAATCTAAATGCAATGAATCCTGATGCAATTATTATTAGACATAGTGATTGTGGTTTACCAAATAGTTTAAAAAGTCATGTGAACTGTCCAATACTTAATGCAGGTGATGGTAAAAATGCACATCCAACTCAAGCGCTATTGGATCTTTTTACAATTATGGAACATTTTGATTATGAAGTTGAAGATAAAAATATTGCAATAGTTGGTGATATATTAAACTCAAGAGTTGCATCATCAAATCTAGAGCTACTTCCAAGATTCGGATTAAATCCAATTTTAGTTGCACCAAAAGAGTTTTATGTTGTATCAAAGTTTAGAAATGTAAAAAATATAAAAAAAGTTATAGATGATTTAGATATTATAATGAGTTTACGAGTACAACACGAAAGACATAACTATGCTATCTCCGAACAAGAGTTAGAAAAAAATAAACAAAAATATGCAAAAAAATATTGTATAACTAAAAATATAATGAAAGACAGAGATATCCTTCTTATGCATCCAGGTCCAGTAAATAGAAATATTGATATTTCTGATGAGATGCTACTAGATCCTCGCTCAAAAGTATTAGAACAAGTAAGAAATGGCGTAGCTGTAAGAATGGCTTGCCTAAAAAAACTAATATTAAAACAATAACTAGTGACACTACAAAAGCAGCTAAATGAATTAGGGGCAAAGAAAGAACCTTTTTTATTTTTAATAAGTTACAATCTTGAACAATATGATCTTATCCCTTTGAAAAATTTACCCAAAGATATAAGATATAGTATTGACAGAAAAGATAACTATATACAACATCCACATAAAATAAAAAAAATTCCAATATCACTAAAAAAATATAAAAATAAATTTAATAAAGTACAAAAAGAGATACTAGATGGAAATACCTACCTTATAAATCTTACCGCACAAACTACTATACAAAATAATCTAAATTTAGAAGAAGTATATAAAATAGCAAATGCTAAATTTAAACTCTACTACAAAGATGAATTTATTTGCTTTTCACCCGAACGGTTTTGTGAAATAAAAAACAATACTATATTTACCTATCCAATGAAAGGTACAATTGATGCAAATATACCAGATGCGAAAGAGATTATATTAAATGATCCAAAAGAGTTAGCAGAACATACGATGGTTGTAGATTTACTTCGCAATGACTTATCAATAGTATCAAAAAATGTTACAGTTGATAATTTTAGATATTGTGATAAAATTCGAGCTGGAGACAAAGAACTACTTCAAATAAGTTCCAAAATATCCGGTAAACTAGAAAATAATTGGCAAAACAATATTGGTGATATAATTACATCATTATTGCCTGCAGGAAGCATCACGGGAACTCCGAAGAAAAAAACAATGGAAATTATCGAAAAAATAGAAAAATATGAAAGAGGCTACTTTACTGGAGTATTTGGGATATTTGATGGTGACTCATTAGATAGTGCAGTGATGATACGATTTATAGAAAAAGATAAAGATGGTAACCTTAGCTATAAAAGTGGCGGTGGCATTACTTGTGATAGTGACATCAATAAAGAATATAAAGAGATGATAGATAAAGTATATATACCATGACAGAAGAAAATAACAGCCAGAGATACTTTGAAACAATAAAATGTAATGACTATGAAGTATTTAATATTAATTATCACAATAAAAGAGTAACAAAAACTATAGGGCTTAATATAAATTTACAAGAGTATATTTATCCACCGAATGAAAAACTTCTCAAATGTAAAATTGTATATGATAAAGATGAAATTATAGATGTAAATTATTTAACTTATACACAAAAAGAAACAAAAACATTTAAAATTATTGTTGACAATCAAATAGCCTATAAATATAAATCCACAAATAGAAAAGAACTAGATAAGCTATACAATAAAAGAGAAAATGCTGATGAAATAATTATCATAAAAGATAATTTAGTTACTGACACAAGTATTGCGAATATATCCGTATATTTAGATGGTGTATGGATAACACCAAAACTTCCATTACTCCATGGAACTACAAAAAATAGACTTCTTGATGAGGGAAGTATAAAAGAGGGTGACATAACCCTTCAAATGCTTCAAATGGCTTCTAAAATTGCACTTATGAATGCAATGATTGGATTTTATCCAATTGAAGATTTTACACTTATATTATAATCTATATCCAACATTTTGAATAGTATAAAAAAGTTCTTTCGCAATCTTTTTTCTTACTCTGAGTAAAAAGTTTTTTAAAGCAGATTCACTCATAATATCATTTTCCCAAACGACTTCAGAAATTTTCTCTTTACTTATTACACCATTTTTATTCTCTATAAGTAATTCTATAAATACTGATTCTTTTTTACTAAGAATTATTGATTCATCATCTTTTAAAATTAATTTACGATTATAATCATAATAGATGTTATCTTTTATATGAACTATCTTCTCATTATTCCGTTCTATAACTTCCGAACATTTTTCCAAAATTGATTTAAATTTTTCAAAATTAATTGGTTTTAATTCATAAGAGGTCAAACCAAGAGGAATAGATTTTAATAAAAAGCTTTCATCTTTATGTGCACTCATAACAATAATTGGTATTGTTAAGTTTACTTGTCGTATCTTTTCTATAAAATTTAAAGCTATCCCATCATCAACTTTTAAATCTGTAAAAATACAGTCAAGATGCTCATCTTCAAAAACCTCATAAGCTTTCTTCATACTTGTACAGTGAATAACTTCTTTTACATATAATTCCAAAAACTGTATTGTATGTTCTGCAAAAGAGACATTATCCTCTAAAAACAATACTCTTTTGTGTTTTAGATTTTTACTAATCATTGTATCTTCCCTTTAATAATAAAAACTGCTCCATCGTCAACATCCTTTACCTCTATTTTCCATCCATTTTTTTTACAAATAGCATTAGCCATATAAAGACCGATTCCTGTACTATTATTATGACTCACAAAAAGAGTAAAAATATCATTCGGGTTTTCCAATTGTATTCCACCACCATTATCTTTAATAATAATATAAATTTTCTTATTCTTTTCACTAACTTCTATTTTTAAAGAAGTTTTTTTTATATTTCGTAACATAAATATATTTTTTGCATTATTTAAAAGTACAAGCATTATTTGTGATAATTCATTTTTAATCCCAGATAATTTCAAATCATCAGCACAAACTAAATCTAAATCTATATTATTATAATCAAAAGTTGCACTTACCATATTTAAAGATGAGTCTATTGCCTTTTTCACATTAAACTCTTCACCATGTTGATTTGGATTATAAAAATCTTTAAATGTTTCCATCGTATCTGCCATAAAAGAGATGATATTTGCATTCTTCTGTAAGTCACGCATAAGTTGTTCTCGTTCAAGATTACTATCTCTTTCTAGTTTAGCAAATAAAAGGGTATTAATACTTCCTAGTTCACTTAAAGGTTGTTTCCACTGATGTGAAATATGCATCATTAGTTCACCAATTTCTGCTTGCTTTGAGTGTTGAAATAGCATCTCTTGATGGAGTTTGTTTTTTTCAAGTTCTTTTTGAACTTGAAGCCGTAAGTTATTCCGATAAGTGATAAGTTCTAAATGGTTTTTTATTCGAATTTTTAATTCTTCTGGAATAATTGGTTTAGTAATATAATCAATTGCTCCTAATTCAAACCCATATTTAATATCTTCGATATCAGGTTTTGCTGTAATAAAAATGATAGGTATATCAACTGTAAAAGGATTTTCTTTTAACATTTTACAAACATCAAATCCATTTACATTTGGCATCATTACATCTAATAAAATCAAATCAATCTTTTCTTTACAAGCAATATCAAATGCAATCCTACCATCAAGTGCAGGAATTAAATCATATTGATGTAAAATATCCAAAAGTAAACTAATATTACTTTCATTGTCATCAACTACTAATATCGTTTTTGTTTCAGGCATCATAATTTTCTAATACCTCCTTTGCCTCTTTAAATCTGTATCGTTTAATATTTTGTTTTATCAGCTTAAATTCATCATCTGTTAGGGTATTTAGTTTGAAATTTTCCAACTCTTCTAAAATAGGCGTACAAAGCATTGGTCTGTTTTTAGTAATTGCTTTTATTAATTCTAAAATTAATTCCTTTTCATCTTCAATACGAAGCGATGTTCGTTTATCATTTATACTATGTACAATATTAAATTTCATTGCTTTAGATATTTCATCGTGGATATTCTCTTTATTTTCAAATTTTGGTAATTCTATTTTAAAATATACAGTTGTACCTTTATCAACTATACTCTTAACAAAAATTTCACCTCCCATGAGTTCAACAAGCTGTTTAGAGATTGATAAGCCCAAGCCAGTACCCCCGAACTGTCTCGTTGTTGTTTCATCTGCTTGTGTAAATGGGGTAAATACTTTTAACAGCTGTTCACTACTCATCCCTATACCCGTGTCTTCAATCGTAAAGGTATATATGTTATCTTTTGATTCTTTAATAGTCAAAATTACTTCACCATCATGTGTGAATTTTATTGCATTTATTAGAAGATTTACAAGAACTTGCTCTAATCGTAAACTATCTCCATGAAGATTTTTTGATATATTTTCATCATATTTAATACTAAATCGTAAACCCTTTTCATGTGCAGCAATATTACAAATTGCATTCACATTTTTAATAACAGTTAATAAATTAAAATTATCATTTAATATAGTTATTTTTCCTTCTTCCATTTTTGATACATCTAGTATATCATTCAAAAGACGCAATAATGAATTGGAAGCTATTTCTATATGTGTAACTTGCTCTTTTTGTTTCTCGCTCTCTAATGACTTTTTAAGAAGATAAGCTATTCCAATAATAGAGTTCATTGGTGTTCTAATCTCATGTGATATATTTGCTAGAAAATTAGATTTTATTTTAAGTGCAGCCTGTGCTTTTTCTTTTTCTAACTCCAACTTATGATTTAATAAAGTTAATTTTCTATTCCAATATATAATCATTAAAATTATTATTATAGAAAAAAGAATTACTCTCCAGATAAGCGTATAATCAACTTTATCTCCATATTGCACCGCCACCCATTTATTGAATATCTTTTTATTGGTATCTTCATCGATACTATCTACAGCTTTTTCTAAAATACTAAATAGTATTTTATCATCATTTCGTAGACCAATTCCAAGTTCCCATTTTTCATCAAATTTTCCAGCAATTTTAAGTTCACCTGTAAATTCTGTTTGAAATAAATACCCAACGGTTGCTAAAGCTCCAACATAACCAAAGAGCTCACCCTTTTTAACTTTAGTTAATCCCTCTTTAGGATTTTCAACCTCTTTTATTATAATATTAGGATATTTATTTTTTAGAATTTCAGCAAAAGCATATCCTTTTCCTATTCCTATTTCTCTGTTATCCAATTCATCAAAATCTGTAATAAAAGTTACATTATGTTTTGTAGCAAGCACTAAAGGGGTAGATATATATGGCTTTAAAAAACTAAAATTCTTTTTTCTATTTTCTGTTTCCATTGATAAAAATGAAAGTATATCACACTCCCTTTTTTCTGCACGATTAAGTGTTTCAGACCATGAACTTGTTTCTATTAGTTTAAAAGGTATATTTAACCTTTCCGCAAGTATTTTTACATATTCAGAAGATATACCAATTTGCTTACCATCTTGAATCATCTCAAATGGCATCCAATCAGAATCACTACAATAAGTTATCTCTTTTTTATTTTTTAAATATTGTTTTTCCTCTTGAGTTAAACTTACATATTTTTTAGTTTCCGGTTTCATCTTAGCAGCAAACCATTTTGACTTTAATTCTTTTATCTCTTTTTCGGTAACCACTTTTTGTGCTTTTTTTAGAATATCTGTAAGTATTTTATCCTCTTTGGCACTTCCAAGTCTTATATGACTTACTATTCTATCATCTTCAATATATTGTGTTGCAATTACATTTGAAATTAAATTATTTTCTATAGTATAATCAAGAACAATTTTTTTTCCAATAGTAGCATCCACTTTACCTAAAGATAAAAGCTTCAATGCTTCAAGTGAATCTTTTACTAAAACTAGTTTTATATTAGGGTTGTTTTTTTCTAAAAATTTTTGTGCAAAAAATCCTTTTGGCATAGCTATTGTTTTATGTTCTAAATCTTCTAGACTATTGAACTCTTTAGCGTTTACATTTGTATAAATTGCATTTTTAACTGATAAAAAAACATCTGTAAAACTTATATTTTTTTCTCTTTCTTTACTTTTTGAGATATTTATTATTAGATCCAAATCAGGTGTTTGAAGCATCTCCATAAATTCACTCCAACTATATCCACTAATATAATCAACTTTTACACCTAACTTAGAAGCCAAAAGATTCATATAGTCGATACTATAACCCTTAGCAATTCCATTTTCATTAAAATTAAATGGTGCCCAATTTATTTCATTGTGCACCTTTAATGTATGGTGCTGTTTTAGGTATTGTTTCTCTTCTTGTGTTAATAGGATAAAATTTTTATCATCTGAAGGCAAAAACATTATCCATTTATTAATTAATTTCTCATATTCATCTTCTAATATCTTCTCTAAAGATTTTTCTATAATTGAAA
>JGI997J19993_1000430_pt1 | contig 11913 bp, 10 predicted proteins | sample Etolagbewater25m_FD_19993 | JGI IMG/M metagenome (IMG submission 19993)
AGTTGATCACCTTCGTGATTTAAAAGTTTCATAGTTTTCTTATTTGCCGATATTTTCTTTACAGTCTCAAAGGTCATCGAAAGAACAACGATTGGCTGTAGTTGATTCATAAAATCTCACATGCACCGCCTGCACAAGCTTGTGCAGTATAGTTAGACACATCATTAAACACTGGTTTAATGAGCATTTCCTCGAAATTAACAGGTTTAAACGCCCTGTTAATATCATGCCACTTTTTACTCAGGTGAACATCTTTAAGACAATATATCATTTTTTTAGCATCATTTCCAAAATAATTTTTAGAAAATTTTCTGGCACGCCTTAGCCAGTCTTTTTTAAGAAACACAGACTGCCTCGTGCCTTCAAGTTTTTTATCTCTGTTTAAAATATAATCACAAGCATCCCACAAATTATCATCAAAGGCATGAAGACCATCAACAATCAATCCACTTGCAAAAATGACACCATCACCATATTTTTTTATCAGTTCATCTGAGGTTAAAACACTTGTAAATGGAGCTTGATAATAATCCTTATCACCGAAATCACTTAAAAATGATACAGCAGTGAAATCATTCTGATTATCATAAACATATCTTGCAACTTCATCATAATCATCTATAATAATAGTACATGATACGTTATTCATGGTATCTTTCATAAGACATCTTTCTTTAACTTTACCAGCCTTTACCCAATGCCTTTGAACTAATTTAATTTTTTCAAGATGTTCAATACTTGATATATCATTTTTAAAAATTGAAGAAGCAGAATTTTCAATTGGTGATGATACTACATAATCTGTATTTGTTGCAGAATACAAGGACTCTTCTAAAACTTCTGGCATATTGTCTTCAAGCCATTTGGCGGTATCAGACTCTTTATTCAATTGCATATTTCTGAAATATCTCATAGAATGCTCTGGATGAATACCACTGGCACATCCAAGTATCGTACTCGAATTACCAGACGGTTTTACCGTTGTTGTTCTAGCCGCACTGTTAATACCGATAAGTTTTGATACCTTTTTATTAGTATCAATAACAATTGATGCCCCCATTTCTAAAATTTCTTCATTGAAAAGTTCTGGATTGTCCATCCATCCAGTAATTCCAACACCTATCAATGATTCATTTTTAACAATTTCTTCTGTTATTTTACCCATATATGGATAATCAATATAACCAGCTTGAAGGGTTGCTATTGTAGAAGCAACACGACATGCATCATAAAATTTATCAACATCAAGTTTATCATCCTTCATACACGCTTTTGCATTTATTTCAACAAGATTGCAAAATGCAAAGCCAGTAATTTCCTTTTCAACGTCAAGAATTGGTGTGAAACCAATCTCAAAACAGTTTGAAACATCACAGCCTTGTGTCCAATATGTGTGCGTGTCGTTATCTACCGTGATATCAAATACTTCTTCATCACCAATATATTCTTTGTGGATTATTTCATGTGAACACTTTGTTTTAGACCCATTTACATTTTTCACCTTATCTGTTTTATATTCCTGAATGAATCCAATGGTATTCATAAAAATATCTCTATCAGACGTGATATTCAGATCATATGATTCTTTACAAATATACTCACCATTTTTGAATTTAACATTAGATGATTTATTTGTAGTGTAATATGACTTTATTCCTATAGAATTCAACATCAACTGTACATCTTCCAAAATATTTTTAGAAGTTGTTTTTAACGTGATTCTGTTTTCGCATACACTTCCATTAGCAGAAAAGACACCACGCAGAAAACCTACTAATTTATTAGGGTCTTTGATAAATCTTTCCGGAACCTTTCTTTCATATGTTTTTGGAAGTTCCTCACTTGATATTGTGGTAATTACAGAATATGCAGTCTCATGTATACCTGTTCTATGTTTTAAAATACAATCCTTAATTTCTGACGTGAAATAATCAGTATCATCTTTCCCAATATGCAACACCACAAGATTATTAGATGCCTTGTGTACAGATCCATCGCCAATAACAAGACCATCCATAACATCCTGTGCATCAATTATATAAGATGAATCCCCCTTTCCACGAATTATATCAATAGACTCAGCATCTTTTACTTCAATTTTTTCACCATTCTGTACAATCTGATGGTTTTCCGTCCCATAAAAAATACCGGCCGTTGTTTGATATTTATAAACAGATTTCACGCCTGTTGACCATTTTTTTACAACCTTTGTCCACCCTTCTTTAGACCAAATTATTGAACCTTCTGAAATATCTTTAAATTCCCTAATCCCATCAGGAGTAATAACCTTTGCGTATGAAGGTTGACATGGGTTAAAGGACTCATAATCATTATTCAAAAATACAAATCCAATATCACTCATTCCGTTATTAAGTTTCACCAGATCTGCAAATTCTTCGTATGAAAATTTACCCCTATAAAGTCCAACACTGTTATTAGACCTACCTCTCTGTGGATTTTCTTCTCTCCAATTTCCAGTTTTAGCCTTAATCATTTCTTCATCAGTAGGATCAACAATAATAGATACAGCAGACCTTCTAACTCCTCCAGAAAGAGTAGCATCCGCTAAATGCATCAAAACATCATAAGCAACAATTGGCCTCATTTTTTTATTTAGCAATAATTCCATTTCAAACAATTGCTCAATTCTTTCTAATGATTGTTTAAGTCCATCTGGTCCAGGTGCTTTAAATCCACCTGAAATGAATGCCCCCTTTGGCCTAATATTAGAATAATCCAACCTAACAATACAATTTTGATATTCAGGAAATGGAACATCACCATCGCAATATGATGAAATTAGAACACCAGCCGCATCAGCCCAACCTTCTATACTATCATCAATAATGTAATTCTTTGTAATATCTTTATTTCTATGAACTAAATTTGGTAATTTATCTGTCCATTTTTTCATCATATTTACACCTACCCCACATCCACATAAGGTAAGAAAAAATGCTTTATGAATAGTTTCAATTTTATCCATGTATGCAGTAGCACAATTTCCTGTCACAATACCTTGATTAAGTATAAATGACCTATCATCTTCAACTTCTAAACACCATACTTCGTCCTCTTTCTCTTCGACAATATTAGTTACTACCCAGTGTTGGTCAGTAGAACCATTTGTTCCTTCTGTGAGATGAAATTTAATTGTATATGGTCTTGTACCATGATTTGTTTTTTGACCTGTAAGGTCTGTTTCGTTGTTTATAAAAACTCCGGCGACAGGAAAACATTTTCTTATAAAATCAATGTGTTCAACTTCTGATGATTGTATAGATAAAAATTTTTTTCCGGTTTTATTTCTATTTTTTTCTCCGTCTGCTTCTAAATATCCATGAACAAATGCTCTAATCAGTTCCGGTGGGTCAATAGAAGGATTTGCCATTAGTGTTGTTTTGAGATATTTGCCTGTATATACCATAACATCACCCGCAATAGAAAGTGGTCTCGTTGATTTAAATCCGAGTTCTTTAAATCTTTCTTCAAATTTAGAATATTTGCCTGTATATACCATAACATCACCCGCAATAGAAAGTGGTCTCGTTGATTTAAATCCGAGTTCTTTAAATCTTTCTTCAAATTTAGAGTTGTTTCCACACAACCTAATCATGCTATACGTACACGTATTATTTTTAGAAACGACTTTTGTTCCGTCTCCATAAATTAATCCATAACACCAATAAATTTTTTCTTCGATTGATGCGGTTTCCCAATTAAAATCCTGAAAAATATTTTTGGGTCTAAGAATTTTATCTCCAATTGTAAGATTCGTGGTTTCAACACCTTTTCTTAACAACCATCTATGATCTTTCGTAACCAAAACATCTTCTTTTCTACTTCCCTTCGAGAAAGTTACTCTAAAAAGTTTTTGAACTCCATATTTTTTAACAACTGCATTTTTCCAACTTCCAGTATGTGTTGGTACGATACAGCTATCACCATATTCAAAATCATTAAAAGATTTTACACCTTCAGATGTTATAAATTCAGTGTTTTTTTCAAAACAATTAAACATTCTTTCATTTTTATTAAAAATCTGTTCACCCCTGAACTGTAGATTTCGTTGTGACGCAAGAACAAATTTCTCTTTATAAAAATTTTCGGCCTCATCTATCAAATCTTTGACACCATCAATATCTTTATATTTTTCTCTATGTGTGTTCATCACACTTTCACACGCTTCTTCCCATGTTTCATATCTACCGTCTTCATCTCTCCATTTAGAATAATCTGTATAAAACTTCAAATCTGATAAAAAGTGTCTGCCATTTACTTTTTTCATTTATTTTTACTTCTTTAATTGTTTTCTATAAATTTCTTCGTCACTTACAGAATTTTGTTTTGTTTTTGTTGCAAATTCCCAATGAATAGGTGAAGCACCAATAAGTTTTTTTATAGATTTTTCTCCACAATATGGGCATGGAAGTTCGCATGGAATATTTCTTTCTTCAACCTTTAATTTCCTTTCAAAAATCACTTTACAATTTTCACAACCATATACATATATCATAGTTCTATACCTTTAGTTTGATTCTTTCCATATTTATTTTTTATTCCTTTAAGTATATCTTTAAACCCATCAGATGAATGACTTTGAATAGTACTACCACGAAAACTAAGGTTTACTAATGGCGCACCAAATACTCTAACCACTGACATTTCACCACACTTTGGACATGGCTCTTCACACGGTTTATCCATATTAGCCATAGAAACTATTTTTTCTTCTTCATAATCACAGTTTTCACATTTATAATCATAAGTTGGCATATTTTACTAAATTTAAAAGTTTTGAATTTCATCTAATAACAAAATCATGTTTTTATCACAAAGATAATTATATATATTATCATCTTTATCTTTTTGATTTTCGTATGATTCTATTATCTCTTTTTTTATTTTTTCTGGTATAAATTCAAAATCTATAAGAACTTTATTTTGTTCATAGCGTTTATACATTTTTTCACCAAAAACAGAAGGTAATTCAAATTCAGAGCAATAAAACCATTCGTTTAATTCCTTTTTGGTAATAGATTTTTGCCTGGTTTTTAAATTCTTCACAATTTTATTGTAAAAGAAATCATCATCTTCCTTGATATTAGGAATGCCATCATCAGAATCTCCTTTACATACGTGTGTAAATTTCATCAAATCGAGAGACTTCTTATCAAACTTAATAAAATTTTTAATCACAGGATCATACTGTTTCACATTAGGAAATTTATGCAATTGAAAAAAATCTTTATCCCTTGCCACTATAATAATATCTTCATCTTTTACATAAGAGGTCAAAACAGCAACAACATCATCCGCTTCCGCACCATTAACATCTATTATTTTATAATGAAAATTTTTATCAATTTCTTCTTTAACATCGTTAAAACATTTAAAACATTCATCATAATCTATCTCACTATCTTTCCTCTTTTCTTTTCTGGCGTATTTATATTTATCAAATTTCCATTTTCTCCAAGATGAATTATCATAAGCTAAAACTACATTATCATCCCTAAAGGATGAAATAGATTTCAATATAGATTTCAAAAAAACCTTTCTTATGTTATCTACGTGAATGTCTTCATTTTCAGAATGAAGAAAATGTATGCTTCCATGTATAAGTTGACCAGTATCGATAATTATCATCTTAATATATTTTTATAATTAGGGTATCTTTATTTATTCTTCCTGTAGAATTATACTCTTTAGAAGGAATATCATTATACATATTTTTTATTTTTCTTTTACCACCAATACCTTTAAAAAATTCTTGCGGTTCTTTTAAAGGCTTTTCAACAGAGTTATCAAAATCTTTAACAGTAGAACCAGATAGTACCATTCCTCTCTCAGATTCAAGGATTCTTACTCGTTTTGTCTTTACATTATAAAGCATTATTAAAGTAGACCCAAAAATCTTTTCTGGTTTTTCACTAACAATACCTAATAAATCATCATTTTTCAAAAATTTTAATCCTGATATTTTTTTCTCCATTGAAATTTTTTTAGGAGCCCTTGATACGCTTTTTTTCTTAGTGTTAAATGTAATATATTTTTCTAAAATTTCCAACACATCATCATAAATTTTTACAATTCTTTTAATATCATATGTAGAAAAATGTCGATAACTTCTTATAGTGTATTCATCCCAGTTATCAAAATTTAAAAAAACATCTTGTTCCTTTTTTAATATATTAAAAATTTTTCTTATATGTAATGGAGATAGATTATATTTTTCTAAATGTTTCTGAAGATCAAAATTATTCTCATTCTTATATATCTGATCATCTATATACTGATCAATATCTGGCATTATTTCTAATGCCTTTTCAAGAATAGCCTTTTGAATGTCAAACGAATTGTTAAATGCTCTTTTATCATTTTTATCGACATTCAATAATTTATTCAAATTATCTTTATACCATTTTATTATATTGTCATTGGTCGGATTTGTTTTATATATCAAATCTGCAACAAAACCCAATGTTATATAATTATAATATTCACTATCATTTAAAGATTTTATCTTATTTGAAAATTTCTTTTCAATCTTACATAGAAAATTTCTTGAATCTTTATAATTATAAAATCTATGATAAAAATTCAAAATATATGGTAATTTTTTTTCTATATTAGAATCATTAATTTCTGAAAAATCTATTTCAGAATTAAAAGAATATTCAAAATCTTTTAATGGATTTCCACTTATTTTTCTTTTTTTCATGCTTTAATTTCATTTAAAATATCGATCCATTGTCTCTTTCCTATCTCCCAATTTCCAAATGTATCTATAAGAATTTTATTGATAGAACTAAGATTTTTTATTTGATTGATATCACTATTAATAGTTTCTATCACACTTCCAAGTTTTTTATAAAACATGTTAGCATGTTTATTCAAATCATCAAAAAAATCATACGAAATTGTCACACCTCTACTTGTTTCTGGTAACGCACCTAAATTACTATGAACACATATACAACCTGCACTCATGGCCTCTGCAAGTGCTATGCAATATGTTTCTTCGTGAATAGATGGCAATACCCAAATATGAGCATCTTTTAATTCGTTTATAAGTTCATCATGTTTAACCGCACCCCTATATACAACACCATCTTGTTCCTTTAAAACTTTAAATAAATTTTCAAATGGTCTATTTCTGAACGGTTGATCATACAAATCAAAATTAGAAAATACATGTAGTTCTGTATTTTTGAATACTTTATGTATTTCGTTAAAAACTGATTGTAGTATATTCAAACCTCTATGCGTAGTTGATGAATAAACAATCTTTATCTTTTCAGTTGATTCCCATTTTTTATTTAAATCAACATCAATCGGATGAATAGGATTTTTAATGACTTTACATTTATCCCAATCCAAACCAAATGTTCTGATAAATAATTCCTTCTGCCAATTACTTACAAAAACATAAATATCAATATCATCCTTGTATTTATTAATACTTTGGAAATCTATCGGAAGATCATGAATCCAAAGTATTACTGTTTTATCTCCCTTAGAAAATCCATTTGGAATACTTGAAACTAAAATATCAACATCTTTAAACAAATCGTTATCAACATTATCTAAAAGACCATCTATTGTTAACTCAGTACCACCCTTTGCGTTATGGTTTATGGTATTATATCTAAAAACTTTCTTATAATCTCTGCTCATAATTTCCAAGTTGTAAAGGTTCTAAATCTATATGAATAATTTTATCATTAAGTAAATCAATGCATTTAAGCGCATTATTAAGCCATAACAAAACATCATCAGCAGATTCTATCTGAAACGAAGGTTTTATCACTTTAACGTGATTGTTAGAATTTAAAAAAATTCTTGGTAAATATATCATTTAATCATCTCCGATTCTTTTATTTGCACATATTTTTTACCTCTCGAAACAGCCGTATACCACCATCTACTATGATTCCAATCATGATGTAACCAATTCACATCAATAAACACGTAATCATACTCTTGTCCTTGAGCCTTATGAGTTGTTATTGCGTAAGCGTATGTACATATATCTACATTTTTATTCCATCTTTTTCCAAAATTTGTAGTATTAACAAACATCTCATCATCCTGAAATGCTTCTACAAGTTGAGGCCCGTGTAGCGAAGGTATATCAAGTTCTGGTATAAATAGAATAGTTCTATTAGAATCAATAACAAAATGCATATCATACATTTTGTTATTAGGATATCTTTCAGTACCAATATTAACTTTTACATCTTTGAAACTTTTTACAAGTTTAGGATTTTGTAGATAAACAATTTCAGAATTTAATAGTCTATTATTAGCAACAGCCATAACCTTTTCACCACTATTTACAATAGATTCAAATTTTTTCAATTTTCTTGCGGTTGCATTCCATTTCATTCTACTTTTATTTGTTGCTACTATAATTACATAATTCTTATTATTTATAATACATTCTTTCAATAACTTTCCAAATTTCTTTACAACCTCTACATCTTTATTTGCTATGATTCTATTATACAAATTTACCCTAATATCATTAGATACTGTTAATATACCATTATCTGTCCTTTTAACCTCAGACATCAAAACTTTATACTTAGGATTAAAACAGTTATATTTTTCATTCCATTTAAACAACTCTGGATCTTTTCCTACAGGTTCAATCTGATAAGAATCACCAACAAATATAATTTTATTATTGTTTTCAGAACTCAATGATAATATATCATTGAAAATATCAATTGAAATCATAGAACTTTCGTCTATAATATATGTTCTATTTCGTTCAATTGATTTTGGAATCCATTCACCTGTATCTGGATCTGGAGAACCATATATACATGAATGAATTGTTTCAAATCTTTCATTAGGAAGATTTATCTTTTCTCTCAATCTTTTTACAGCAGTGTTTGTTGGTGCTAAAACACTTCCATTACTGTATTTTAAAATATTTTCTATGATTGAAGTTTTTCCAGAACCAGCGAATCCTGAAAGAAGAAAATATTTCTCATCAGAATTTAAAAATTCTTCGCATTTTTTCAATGCGTCAATTTGATCATTAGTATAAGAATCCTCATCTATACTATCATTTAATTTAAATATATTCATGATCTATTTTTATTTTAAATGAAATCTACGATGATACTCTTTGTTTTAAGCACAACAGCATCATTTTCAACATCAAAATATTCTATATTAACTATATCAGATGAACTATTCTCAAGGATAATATTTAAAGATAACATATCACATGCCTTTAAATTGAAATCTTTATATCCTGAAATGACTTCAAATAAAGACTCATTTTTATTCATAGCATACTTTATTAAATTATCAAAACATTTTAGAAAAAACTCTTCATCATCATCTTTGAGAACTGGAAATTTATTGATATCGCTATTATTGATAGATGGCTGATCTATATAAATCTCAACAGGCGGCTTTTTATAACCATCAACTATAGCATTGATTTCTCTTTGAGAGATATTATACTTTTTAGCAAGGGTTAAATCAATATCATCATCTTTTTTAGTATTATGTCCAAAATCTATTAACTCATCCATATTATTTTTATTATTTTACCCATTTTTTAATGGTGTCTTGAAAAATTTTATTTACTCTATCAAATTCACTTTTTTTAACATAGATACAATCATACACATAAATTACATGAGTTCCAACAGAATTTATTATATCGTTCATAATTCTATTTTCATAATCCATTAACAGAACACTCATATTAGAATGAGTATTTGTTCCTTTAATAGATTTCATGTCATTTTTTATGTACACAAGAAAATCAAAAAAGTCCTTATGATTAGTATACAAAAAATTATCCATTTTTTCAAATAATTCTTTGTTCTTTTTTGAAGAAATGGTTTTACCATTTTCAATTTTAGAATTCCAATATGATAATGCAATCTGCTTCGCTTCGCTTCTTTCAACATTCAAAAATTGAGCCACCCTATAATGAGAATCTTCTGAAAGGAGTGGAAAGCCTTCTTGTGAATAGTGTGTTGAATGGTTCGAAAACAATTTGCCAACTATTCTAGAATGTAAAGCGGTTGCGTCTATTTCAATGATTTCTTCAGAGTCTATTTTTATCATTTCTCTAATCCATTTTGGAAAAAGTGAAAGAGTACAATAGAATCTGTCATAATATTTGTTGTTTTTATCATCTTTATAAACCTTTCTTTCTCTAACTATTTTTTCATTATTCATCATAATTACATACGAGTTGATATGTGCGTTAATATCAACAAATGGACAATTTTCTTTAAGTTTTCCTCTAACTGTATATTTAAATACAGAACCATCAGATCTTTTTTTAGTTTTTATTTTTCCATTTTCTTCTGAGAAGAATTCCGAAGGAATGTTAAACACATATTGTCTATTATGTTTATCAATTTTTTTATTTTTTACCATTTCTTTAGCTCGTGCTAATACTTCTTCATATGTAGGAAATGTAAAAGATTTTATCACATCATCATTTAAAAGTAATTTTTCAAATTTTATTTCATTTTTTTCATTTACTTTTAATGATGACGTATTATTCAAGAAATTATTTCTTTTTTCAATAGATTCATCAAACCTGAAGTAATATTTTACTGCTTCTCTATAGAATTGGGTGTTTACAATGAATCTTCTGGAATACGTTTTTTTATCGTCATTTTCATCATTCCAGTTTATATATGATTTGTATTCTGAAATTTGTTCTATGAATCCATATTTAATAAAGAAGTTTACCATTTTTGTAGCATTACTTCGTTTAATACCTAAAATAGTTTCAAGATTAAATTTAGAATCATTTGACATATTGAAAAATATATAAGGAACGTCAGATTCTTGTTTTCTTGAAGCCATTGAATATGATTTATATATCATTGAGGCAAATGTTAGATACTTCTCATATATCTTCATTTTTATTTTTGAAAGTGTGATACCATCTTTATTGAAAAAATTAAATCCATCTTTAATCATTGTTTTAAAGATGGGGCATTTTTTTCCACCAAATCCAGTTGGTAGTACTATATATTTACCTTTTGTAGGATTTAGAAATTCGTGTAGATTCTCGAATTTTGTTTTTTCTATTTTCTTCGTAGATTCAGGTTTGTTTTCAAAAAACGTTTCTAAAGTGAAATTCATTAAAAATACTTAAAAAAATTATCCCAAGATTTTATTTTCATGGGATTACTATCGACTTACCACGGGGGCTTGCCCCCGTGGCTTCAAACGAAATTTGATTTATGCAACCCTTATTCGTTTAGGGGAACGCCACAACGCCCTTTATCATCTCGGGAGTGACCTCCATTGATGTTACTTTTGACTAACATATTCAATATTTGTCAAGCACTTTTTGAAATTATTTTGCCAATTCATCCTCTGGACAAGCCAACGATGTTTTCTTGGTAATTCCCTATAACCTTCTGCCCGACATCACTATTATTTAGTATATTTATAATGAAAAATAAGAATAATTTTTGAAAAATCCAAAAAAAGGCAAAATAATTTAAAAAGTACTTGACATATTCTAAATATGATTGTATATTAATTTACAAATACCGATGGGCAATCGGGAATTATAACGCTGGTGGAGATGGTTCATTAGAATCGTCATTGAAGCAAGAAAAGAATGCTTAGAAAACTAAAACTAAGCAGAAGCCACAGGGCAAGCCCTGTGGAGTGTCACGAAGTTAAAAATGGAAAGCAAATAAGACCAATAAATCAACGTTTACTTTAAAATATTGGCAACGCTAAAACAAAAATAGGAGATAAAGAAATGATTATACCACTTACCACCGCCAAAAACAATGCGCTTTATATACAAGAAATACTACTAAGACATTGTGATAAACAACAGATTGATATAATTCTGAGAGATTATATAGCATATCAAGGCAACGCTGGATATTCAGGAAA
>JGI997J19993_1000431_pt1 | contig 11886 bp, 14 predicted proteins | sample Etolagbewater25m_FD_19993 | JGI IMG/M metagenome (IMG submission 19993)
AGAGCGGTATGCACCCTCAACAACACCTCAAGAGATAGAAAAAGATATAGAGAAATTGTTACATTTAACTCTCTAAATAATCTTAAATATTTTAAAAATATAGATTAAGCTAATAGTTACATATTATTTGATTTGTAGGGGGGACATTATATTATTAAACATATAAAGATATAATAACACATAGATAATTGTTATGGAGTAGTTATGCAAAATGATGTCGACTTTTCTCTTGCAACAAATCAGCTTATTCTTAATAAATTAGAGAAAGAGAATTTTTCATTTTCTATAGAAAAACATCAACATATTTTATATGCTAAGGGGAGTTGTGCCTTTGATAGTATTGATACCAAAGAGAATTTTTACTTTATTATGGACGGTAAAATAAAAATATCTCAAATTAATGCTGATACAGGTAAAGAACAGGTTTTATATCTTCTCTCAAGAGGTGATATGTTCGATGTGGTTACTCTTTTAGATAACAGGATGCATGAGTATATATCCACAGTTTTGGAAGATTCTGTAGTTGTGGAAGTTCCAATTGAAAGCATACGCGAACTCATTGAAAACGATTCAGAGTTTCAGCGTTTTTTCTTCCCATATATTGCAAAACAGCTACGCAGTATGGAAAATTTAGCTACAGACCTCTCTTTATATGATGTTTATCATCGTCTTATACGACTCTTTGCACGTTTTGCTGATAAAAACAATACAGAGCACTCCTTGAAGCTTATTGGTAATCTTTCTCATGAAGAGATCGCCTCTATGGTAGGTTCTGTACGTAAAGTGGTGAATCGTAATCTTCAAAAACTTAAAAAAGAGGGTGTTCTAGAACTCTCTCGTAATAAACTGAAACTTAAAAACCTTCAAAAACTTCTCGACAAACTTCCTTTTTAAACACTTTAGCTACTTAAGTGGCAGACATTAACAGCAAATTATGTAATGATTTCTCTGAAATAAAAATTTGAAGGAGTTTATTATGTTAGTTACAAGATTTGATCCATTTAGAGAGTTAAGAGAGTTGGAACATCGTATGATTCACAGTTATCCATCAAGCGATAAAGAGAGTGGAATCAGTGGCTTTGCTCCAAGTGTAAATACGCGCGAGGGAGAGTATGCGTACCACGTAGATATTGATCTTCCTGGAGTGAAAAAAGAAGATATAAAGGTTGATATCAAAGATGGTCAGCTTACTGTTTCTGGAGAACGTAACTTTAAAGAGGAAGTAAAAGAAGAGGATTATTACAAAGTTGAAACTAGCTTTGGAAAGTTTTCACGTAGTTTTAAGTTGCCGGACAATGCAGATGTTGAAAATATTAATGCATCGACTGACAATGGTGTTTTAGAAGTTGTTATTCCAAAAGTAGATGACAAGGCAAATACGCGTTCAATTGAAGTAAAATAATTATGCATTAAGTTGAGGAGAGTCTGATGAAGAGATTAATTTTTAGTTCTGTAGTTACAGCATTTATAACAACAAGTTCGTTGCAAGCATTTGGGCTGTTTAGCCTTGATGTTAACAAGGAGATTGATAGAAATAACGCATTAATTAAACAGTATGAAGAGTATATCTCCAATCTAAAGCAAGAGAATAAGTATATGGCGGAAAAAAAATCCAAGCATCCGGAGCTGTTTGTGAAAAAACCGCTCTTTGAAGATTTGAAAGATAAGTATATTTACCGTATAAAGCTCAATGGTGCGAAGGCTGATGCTCTTAACTTTATGATTAAGGATGATATGGTCACTATTGGGATGAATATGAAACAAGAAGAAAAAAGTGATTATGGGTATTTTTATAATTCAAGATATTTTTCAACCTCTTATACTATTCCAGAAAATGTCGTTCAAGAGAAAATAACTCATAAAGTTGAAGGAGATTATTTTACTGTGGAAATGCCTAAAAAATAGTTATATATTTTTTATATCACATATATGTTATGATGCTTCATACGTAATATATATGGAGGTGTTTTTATGGCGAGTGTAACATCATATGGAGCTGCTGAGACTGTAACGGGTTCTTGTCATTTAATAAATATTAATGAGCTTAATATACTCGTTGATTGTGGGATGTTTCAAGGGAGCGATGAGCTCGTAAAACAAAATTATGATGCTTTTGGTTTTGAAGTGAGTGAGATTGATTATCTTGTGCTTACTCATGCTCACCTTGATCACATAGGAAGAGTTCCAAAGCTTGTAAAAGAGGGCTTTAAAGGTCAGATAATAGCTACGCAGGCGACTCAAGATATAGCGAATATTATGTTGCTTGATAGTGCAAAAATACTAAAAGAAGAGTATAAAACTGTTAGAAGTAAAGCACAAAGACGTGGTGAAGAGGCAAATATTTTAGAACCCTTGTATACTATTGAGCATGTAGAGCAGGTGTTTTTAAAAAGTTGGCATTTGTTGGAATATTTTGAGACTTATGAGTTACCAAATCAGGTAAAGATTACTCTTAAAAACGCAGGGCATATTATGGGAAGTGCTTTTGTTGTTTTAGATTATGAAGAAGATGAAATTTCCAAACGTGTAGTCTTTTCAGGCGATATAGGAAGTAAACATCGATTAATTATAGATTCATTAGATACGATAGAAGAGACTGATACACTCTTTATCGAGTCGACTTATGGAGATAGAAAACATAAGGCTATAAAAGAGAGTATTAAAGAATTTAAAGAGACCGTTATTAGTACACTTAAGAGGGATGGTAATGTCCTTATTCCATCGTTTGCGCTTGAGAGAACACAAGAAATATTGTGGTTATTGCATGAAATGCAAGAAGATGGTGCACTCCCACAATGTAGAGTTTTTCTTGACAGTCCATTAGCAATCAAAGCAACAAGACTCTATAATAAATACCCTGTCCATTTAAGTAATGAAGTGCAAGAACATGCCCTGAATGATAATGACCCCTTTTCATTTGCCTCACTCGAATTAACTACTACAGTAGAAGAATCCAGATTAATTAATAAAGTTAAAGAACGTACAATTATCATAGCCGGAAGCGGAATGTGCCATGGTGGCAGAATAATGCACCATCTTAAACACCGTTTATGGAATGAAGATAATACTGTTATATTTGTCGGTTTTCAGGTTGATGGAACTCTTGGACGTAAAATCATTGATGGTGATGAGTATGTGAAAATATATGGTGAAGATATTGTAGTAAAAGCACAAATCCAGACTATTAATGGTTTTTCGGCTCATGGGGATCAAGATGATCTTATAGAGTGGATAGCGAATTTTAAATCATTGAAAAAGTTATATTTGATTCATGGTGAAATGGATAAAATGAATCTTTTTGCTAAAAAGATTAAAGAAAAGCTAAATTATGATGCGACTATTATGAAATATGATGTTAGTGTAGATATATGATAATTCTATCATTTCAAGTTTAACTTGGAATTTACTTGCTAATCGTTTTAAAATCCAATTCAAAAAAAGAGAAATATGACTAATTTGATAGATACACTTTGTAAAAAAACAGCCCTTAAAAAAGAGAATATTGCAAACATTTTAAAGCTTCTTAATGAAGGTTCTACTATTCCTTTTATTGCGCGTTACCGTAAAGAGATGACTGGTGGTGCTGATGATGAGGTACTTCGTGAATTTGAGACCATATACCTTAGTTCAAAAAAACTGTTAGAGAGAAAAGAAGAAATTTCTCGCCTTATAACTGAACGTGCAGTTTTATCGGATGCTCTTAAAAAAAGCATAGAAGAAGCAGATACGCTCAGAGTATTAGAAGATATTTACAGGCCTTTTAAAGAGAAAAAATCTTCTCGTGCAACTATAGCAATATCTCAGGGACTAACACCTTTGGCGAACACACTTGCAAACGCAAGAGTAACGATTGCAGAGTTTAAAAGTGAAGCTAAAAAATTTGTAAAAGGGGATCTTGGCTCAGTAGAAGAGGCTATAAAAGGTGCGCAGGATATATTAGCTGAACGTTATGCTGAACAGCCACGAGAAAGGGAAGCAATTCGTAATTCTATGCAACGCTATGGAAATATAGAAACTAAAAAGACAAAAACTTTTAATGAAAATGGAGTTTTTAAAAATTTGGCTGAAAAGTCAGAAAAAGTTGCTTATATTCCATCCCATAGATACTTAGCAATTATGCGTGCTGTTAAAGAAAAAGAGTTGTCTGTCAAAATCAGTGTTGATGTGGATAGAATTGAAGAAAATATTAAGCAGTATAAAATTCCTCGTAATGCTTCTAGTTCAAAAGATTTACTCTTTCAAGCCTATAAAGATGGCCTTAAAAGACTGTTACTTCCATCAATAGAAAGAGAAGTGCAAGGGGAGTTAAAAGAGAAAGCAGATGCAGCTGCAATTGGAGTATTTGGCAAAAACCTCGGACAGCTTCTAATGAGTGCACCAGTTACAAATATGGTTATTTTAGGTGTTGACCCTGCGTTTGTAAGTGGTTGCAAGTTAGCTGTTATAGATGAAAATTCAAACTATTTAGAATCAGCAGTTATTTACCCCACCGAACCTAAAAAAGATTATGAAAATTCTAAAAATCGAGTTTTGCAACTTGCAAAGAAATACAATATCTCTGGTGTAGCAATTGGAAATGGAACTGCTTCACGCGAAACGCAAGAGTTTTTTGCACGCCTTAACCGTGATGAGAATATGAGTCTTAAATACACAGTTGTATCAGAAGCCGGTGCATCAGTCTACTCTGCATCACAACTCGCACAAGAAGAGTATCCTGATTTAGATGTCACTATTCGCGGAGCGATATCTATAGCACAAAGACTGCGTGATCCAATGGCAACACTCGTAAAGATAGACCCAAAATCACTTGGAATAGGGCAGTATCAGCATGATGTTGACCAAAAACTTTTGCAAAAAAGACTCGATGATGTTACTTGTGATTTAGTAAATCGTGTCGGGGTTGATATTAACTCTGCTTCAGCTTCTTTACTCTCCCATGTAGCAGGAATAGGGATTAAAATTGCGCACAACATCATAGCGTTTCGTGATGAAAATGGAAACTTTAATACTAAAAATCAACTTTTAAAAGTTAAGGGTTTAGGTAAAAAAGCGTATGAACAAGCTGCCGGATTTATAAGAATTAAAAATGGAAAAAATCTTTTTGATAACAGCGGTATTCATCCTGAGAGTTATGAAGTTGCAAAGGCTCTTTATGCTTTGGACCTTAGATCTTTAGATATCAAAACTAAAGCCAAAGAGTTGGGAGTTGGAGAAGAAACACTTAAAGATATCATCAAAGAGCTTCAAAAACCGGGCTTTGACCCTAGAGAAGATTTACCTGCTATACCATTTAAAGAGGGTTTAACAGATATTAAAATGCTTAAAGAGGGCAGTTTTGTTTCAGGTGTTGTGAGAAACATTGCAGATTTTGGAGCCTTTGTGGATATTGGGCTCAAAAATGATGGGATGATTCATATCTCAAAAATGAGTCAAAAAAGAATAGCACATCCTTTAGAAGTGCTCTCTATCAATCAATATTTACCACAAATAGAGGTGATCTCTATAGATAACTCTAGCGGAAAAGTTGGACTTAGTTTAGTCTGATGTTTTCTCTTTTTTTGTTTTACTCTTTTTGTGACGAGGTTTCTTTTTTTTCTCTTTTTTAGGTGCTAAAGATGGAAGGGGAGTATGCTTAAAAGCTTCTATCTCCTCTCTTGGAATCTCATACTTCATTATAAACTCTATACTCTCAAGCATCTTCTCATCTTCTGAGTTTACAAAGGAGATAGATTCTCCTATCTCATCAACTAAGCGTAAAGTTTTAAAATAGCTCTGTGCATCTAGTGGAAGGTCGTAATTAAGTATTATTTGGATGTTGTGAAGTTCTAAGGTCTCTAAAATTTTATCTGTTGTTATTAAAATATTTATATCCTTAGCATTAAAAGCTTGCCCCGCTTCTTCTATCTGAGATACTCTATGATTACCGTGAATTACAGTTGCATTCATCTCTTTTGTTTTAAGAAAGGCCCCAAGCTCATCTGCATTGCGTTTACTCTTGGCAATAACTACGATTTGTTTGTTTGAGTTATCTTTAAAGAAGAGTTCAAAAAGATTTGTTTTGTCATGCTGCTCTACAAAATAGACCACCTGTTTAGTACGATTTCCCACACTAATATAGTCATAATATTTTTTAGTTGGTTTGTTTGTTTCTTCGCTCATATTTGTTACTTCCTTAAACTTTGAGCGAATTATAACTAAGTGTGTATAAAATTTTGTGTGGTTGTGGGTTTATGATGAGTTATGAATTAGACCCTAAATCAAGTTTAGGGTGACGGCGACTGCGTTTAGGGTATGGACAACTCTGTTTGCTAATTGTCCGAGGAATCCGAGTTTCATTACTTTAGCTATAATTCGACAAATAAAAGGAAGGTATATGAAAACTATATTAGGTGTGGCTATTATCGCTCTTGGTGTTTTTCTTGAGGTAATGTGGCTTGGAGTCTGTTTTGGAACAGTTATAATTGGAATAGTTCTTTTAATTTTTGCACCTGGAATACTCTTTTTTCCATTTAACTTTTTTTTAATTATTGGGCTTGGTATTATGAATCCTGGAAAATATTCCAGATCAAGTCGCTTTGAATACAGACAATACTCCAATAATTCTAATCAGTACAACAATTACACAAAACCAGCAAATACATTAGATAAATATTATGAAGTGCTAGAATCAAAACAAACTGATAGCTTTGAAGTTATAAAAGCAAATTACAGAAGATTGGTAAAAGAGTATCACTACGACTCAATTGCAAGTAAAGACTTACCAGAGGCTATGGTCAAGTTTGCACAAGAGAAAACGCAGAGTATCAACGAAGCATATGCAGCCATTAAAGAGGCTAGAGGCTAAAAATAAATGAAAAAAATATATATAGCCGGACCAGATGTTTTTGAGAGAAAATCCATAGAAATTGGTAAGCAGTATACAGAGTTATGTAAAAAATATGGATTTGTAGGTTTTTATCCTCTTGATAATGTTATAGACTTCAATCAAGAGAAGAAAAAAGTAGCACTTGACATATTTTTAGCAAATCAGCAACTTATAGATGAATCTGATATTATCATTGCAAATCTAAACCCTTTTCGTGGGAAAGAGGCCGACAGTGGAACTGTGTGGGAGTGTGGTTACGCTTATGCCAAGGGCAAAAAAGTTTATGGATATATGCAGAGTAAACGCAGCTATATCGAGCAGTTTGAGACAAAAAAAGAAGAAGAGGGGATATTTTGGGATGAAGAAGATAGATTTATAGAAGACTTTGATTATCCTATAAATCTCATGATAGCCTGTTCTACTATGAAGATAGTTGCAGGTGGTTTTGAGGATGTATTACAACAAATCAGGTCTTAAACTTTTCCTTGTTTAACCATGGAAAGAACCATGGGAATATTGAGACCATCGTTATGAAACCCTTCATCATGACACGCTTCACATTTATCACCAATAGGGCATACTTTATTATCTAAAACCTCTTGCAGTGTTGTTAAGTTGTTTTCTTTTATACATGTAGCCATTTCTTCTAAAGTGACACTATTGCAAACGCAAATTTCTGTATCTAAATCAATCATTCTTTTCTCTCTTAATAGATTTTGTTCTTATTTTAGAGAAAAAAAGTTTAAAACTTGTTATAATTTTTTATTATTAAGGGATTGGTTTAGTATATGTTAAAAAAGATATTTTTTATTTTTCTTGTTGTAGTAGTTCTCATCTTATTAGCTCTTTTTTACAACAAAGCAAAAATCAAAGAAGAAAAAATTTATCATATTTTAGATCAACTTACGCTTGCTCTTGATTCTGAATTAAAGTCTCATGAAATGGATGATTTGGAATTAGCACTTTTTCTTTCTAAGAATGAGGGTCTTGTAAATGCACTCGAAAATGATGATGAAGATTTAGGCTATAAGATACTTTCTGATATTACATCAACAGTTCAAGAGCATACGTCAAGACATATCAGAGCACAGATAATTACAAGTGAATATAATATTTTTGCAAGAAGTTGGGATGATATTTATGCGGGTATGCCAATAGGTGATTATAGAACAGATTTAGAGTATTTTAAAACACATACAACACCTCGAACATCAGTAGAAATTGGAAGAAGATTGGGGATTAAAGCTACAGTACCCGTATACAAAGATAAGGTGTTTCTTGGGTTTATGGAAGTTATCTCATTTTTTAAATCAACAACAGAATTCTTTAGTAGTATGGGTGTCGATTTATATGTTCTTTTAGATGTTAAATATACAGACACTGCAGTTTTGATGAGTGAGAACTTAAGTATAGCGAATTATGTTGTTTCAAACAGAAACTATAATTATAGTCATATTCAAACGCTAAACGCAGTGGACTTTAAAGAGTTGAAATTAAACCAAGTGCTTTATAAAGATGATAAATATATCTTTTATGAGACAATGTATGATGGTAGTTTTACTGCCATAGGAGCGTATGTATTTGTTCTTCCAAAAAGATATTTAGAATATTTTAGAAATCCTGAGGATGATATATCTTTTTTGATTAATGTAACAAGAAATACTCTTTATGATGTTGTTAAAGAAGAAAAGTATGAAAAAAATATATATGACCAATACTCAGCAGATTCTATGGTTTATCTGCAAGATGTTATAGATAAAGAGGATAGGGAACTGTTTTTAGATGAGGCATATGAGAAGTTTGACAAGTACTCTAAAGATGAACTTATTCAGATGATGCTTGATAGAAAGATTGTTAAAAAGATAGATGGGAAGATTAAATGAAAATATTACTGTTAGAAGATGAGTATTCATTACGTATTAGTATCGAAGAATTTTTAAGTGACATAGGTTATGAAGTGGATGGTTTTATGGATGGTTTAGAAGCACATGACGCTGTATATGATAGATCGTACGATATTTTATTACTTGATGTCAATGTTCCCTCCCTAGACGGATTTGAGATGCTGAGAAAACTACGAGAAGATGGAATAAAAATTCCTGCTATATTCTTAACTTCTATGACTGATACAACAGATTTAAAAGAGGGATATAAAAGAGGTTGCTGTGACTATATACGAAAACCATTTGATTTAGAAGAGTTAGAGTTACGTATAGATCAAGCCTTGGCAAGTGTATCAAGTGATGAGAGTTCCATTATTAATATTGGCTGTAATGTTCTGTATGATATGAAAAAGAGCAAATTGACTCTTAATGATAAAGAGATAGTTCTGAGAAAAACTGAAAAAGATTTACTCGAAGTTCTTATAAAAAATAAAAACGCAATGGTCTCAACTCAGATGTTTCAAGATGAAGTGTGGGGAGAGTATGTAGAACCGGCGACTATTAGAGTTCAGTTGAATAATCTTCGTAAAAAATTACCCGAAGAACTGATACAAAACAGAAGAGGCTTGGGATATATAATTGAAAGATAGTCAGTACTCTGCAAAGTATGCTTTAATTTATACTGCATTAGTTTCGGTCATACTTTTAACACCACTCTTTTTTTATTTTATATATATGAAAAATATACATTCAATACAAAATGAGTTGCTCTTAAAAGAGAAGTCTCTTCTTGTAATTAAAGCGATGCAGGAGTACTCTCAAAATGAAGAGTATTTTGAATACCCAAGATTCAAAACTTTTGAATCTGGTCTTTATGATAAGAGCTTCAAACCAATCTTTACTCTTATAGATTATGAGATAAAGTATTTTAAAGATGGGTATCATTTAGATGGGAATGATGCGTATCTTATTGTGAAACTCCCCCAAGAGAGATACTTTGGAGCAAGGTATCTTATAGTGAAAAATGTAGTCTCTTATGCTGTGGTTTATGAAAAAGTGATGCTAATACTCTTTAGTGTTGTTATTCTAGTCTTTATACTCAGTATGCTTTTTTTACAAACATTTGCGAAACCATTTAAGCGAGTAAATGAAAAGCTAGACAATTTTATAAAAGATTCTGTACACGAGATTAATACCCCTCTGTCTATTATAAATGTAAATATTGATCTTTATAACAGAAAAAATGAACCAAATAAATACATGCAGAGAATGAAGGCCGCGGCAAAAGTTCTTGCCAATATATATAACGATATGGATTATCTTATCAAATATGAAAAATTGGAAGATGAAAAAGAGAGCATACATATGGCTGCGTTTTTAAAAGATAGAATCGAATACTTTAGTGAAGTAGCACGTATGAAAAATATACTTATAAACTCAAATATAGAAAGCTGCCCAAACATAGAGATGAATTCAAAGCAATTGCAACGTGTCATAGATAATAATATATCAAACGCCATCAAGTACTCTAATGAAAACGCAGAGATAGATATAGCTCTTTATATGAAAGATGGAAAGTGTCATATGAGTTTTAAAGATTATGGAGTTGGTATAAAAAAGGTTGATGAAATATTTAGTAGATACTATCGTGAAGATGTGAGTAAAGGCGGTTTTGGTATAGGATTAAACATTGTAAAATCCATCATAGACGCACAAAAAATAGAACTAAAAATAGATTCTACTCCTAAAAAAGGAAGTACATTTTTGTATATATTTCCAAAAAGTAACACTCCTCAAATATAAATAATTCTAATTTTACAAAGATTTTACACTAATTTTACATTCGAGTGTTAAACTCCTCGCTGAAACTACAAAAGGGAGAACAAGAATGAAGAAAACTTTGATGATGTCATTACTTGTAAGCGCTTCACTTTTCGCTGCTGATTACAGCAATATTATAGAAAAGCCAAACGCAAGCAAGATGATTGAAAAAGATCTATTAGCTCCAGCTACGACATTTACAATGCCAGTTGGTTGTATTACAACAGATGCTGATGCAATCGCTAGAGGTTCTTTTATATTCCATAATTTAAATGGGGATAAAGTAAAGGGCAAGATGCCTAAAGGTTTGGCGAAGAAGCAAAATGGCGAAACAAAACAGTATGGTAACTGTGTAGCTTGCCATAATATAGAAGGCGCTAAAGGCGGTGGAAATATTGGTCCTGATTTATCAGGTTATAAAGCTATGTTCATGGCAACGGGTGTTAGAGATAATCAGTTTGTTTTTCAAAAAATTGCTGATCCACGTGTTGATAATCCAAATACAAACATGACCGTTAATTTAACAACTAAGTTATTTACACCAAGAGAAATATGTGATATTACTTCATATATCGTATCTGAAAAATAAAAGGAATAAATACTATGCAAAGAAGAGATTTTTTTAAAAAATTAGGTGCAGCAGCAGCTGTAACAGCAGTTATCCCCGCAATGAGTTTTGCAGCAGATGCTAAGCCAGTTGGTCCGAATAAACTTGATTTAAAAAGTGCAATTGATGCTATTACAGGTGGAAAAGTACCAAAGACATCTAAAGCTATTAAGTTAAAAGTTCCAGAAATTGCTGAAAATGGTGCAGTTGTTCCTGTAACTGTTGAGGTTGATTCTCCAATGACAGATGCTGATTATGTAAAGTCTATCCATATTTTAGCTGGTAAGAATTCAAATGCACGTTGTATCGATGTTCATTTAACTCCGGCAAATGGCAAAGCAATGTTTGCTACTCGCATTAAACTTGGTGGTACACAAGAAGTTACTGCATTAGTAGCACTAAGCAATGGAGATTTCATTATGGCATCTCAAAGTGTTAAAGTAACTATTGGTGGTTGTGGTTGAGGCTATTATTTAGTCACATGATATGAGCAAAAGCCCATATTATTGCGCTAGCCGCTGAGGCACTAAAGTTAAGCTCTTACGAGCTAGATATTATAGAGATAGAAAAATATAAAAATAAACCAGAGAATTAAAGGAATTTACAATGGCTGATGCAAGAAAATCACTAATTAAGATTAAACCAAAAAAGTTTAAAGATGGAGAAGTTGTTAAAGTAAGTTTTATGGTTATGCACCCAATGGATACAGG
>JGI997J19993_1000434_pt1 | contig 11830 bp, 9 predicted proteins | sample Etolagbewater25m_FD_19993 | JGI IMG/M metagenome (IMG submission 19993)
TTTTTATAGTATCGTCATCTGTGTGAGCTGTTAAAAATAGAAAAGGGATATCTTTTTTTAAAGGATCCTCTTTTAATCTTTTAGCTACCTCAAACCCATCCATTAAAGGGATAGATATATCATGAAGGGATAGAGTCTTTTGATATGGTAGATACATTTATATCAAATGCAAAAGAAAATGGTATGAAAATAGCCATAGATGACTTTGGTACAGGGTATAGTAACTTTGAGTATCTTATAAAACTAAACACAGACTTTTTAAAAATAGATGGTAGCTTAATAAAAGAGATAGATACTGATGAGAAACTATATAGTGTAGTTGAGACCATGACACAATTTGCTAAAAAGAATGATATCAAAGTGATAGCAGAATTTATAGCAAACGAAAAGCTATATGAAAAAATAAAAGAGCTAGATATCGAATATGGACAAGGGTTTTATCTAGGTAAACCAAAGGCAGAGTTGGTGTAATGGTAAAGATACTCTATATAGATTCTGATGAACAATATGGAAAAAAATTTTTAGATTTTTTAATAGAAAAAAACTATGAGGTGAAAGATGGTATAATATTTTTTAGAATAAAAGGACTGTAAAGATGGATAATAAAAAACTACAAAAACTCCCTATAGGTATTCAGACATTTTCTAAATTAAGAGAAGATGATTATATCTATATCGATAAGACAGATATAGCTTATGATATTATAACAAACTATCAATATGTGTTTTTATCAAGACCTAGAAGATTTGGAAAGTCACTATTTCTAGATACACTGAAAAATATCTTTGAAGCAAACAAAGAGTATTTTAAAGGACTTGCAATAGAGTCTATGTGGGATTGGGATATAAAATATCCTGTTATAAAGATAAGTTTTGATTCAGAACTAAGATCTGCTAAAATGATACGGCAAGCTTTGATACGAACTTTGAAAAAGAATCAAGAAGAGTTAGATGTAGAGTGCGAAACAAATGATAATGTTTCTATCTGTTTTCAAGAGTTTATCCAAGCTGTATATAAAAAGTATAATCAAAAAGTTGTAGTATTAATTGATGAATATGACAAAGCTATATTAGATAACCTAGACCAAATGGATGTAGCCAGAGAAGCTAGAGAGATCATCAAAGGATTTTATACAGTACTAAAAGGGAGTGATGAGTATCTAAAGTTTGTATTTTTAACAGGGGTTAGTAAGTTTAGTAAAGCTAGTATATTTAGTGGACTTAATATGATAGAGGATATTTCACTTACTCCAAAGTTTGGAAATGTATGTGGATATACACAAAATGATATAGAAACTAGCTTTGCTCCATATTTAGAAGGTCAAGATTATGAGAAGATAAAAAGATGGTACAATGGCTACAACTTCCTAAAAGACCCACTTTATAACCCTTTTGATATGTTGAAGTTTATAAAAAATGATTTTGCTTATAAAAATTATTGGTTTGCAACTTCTACACCAACTTATCTTCTAAAACTGATAGAGAAAAACAACTACTTTTTACCAAACTTATCAAACTTAATAGTAGGAGAACAGATACTAGATAGTTTTGATATAGACAATATTGACTTAGAGGTTATACTCTATCAAGCTGGCTATTTGACTATAGATAGAGTTGAAACTACTATTTTTGAAAGTTTAGAATATCATCTAAAGATACCAAATAAAGAGGTAAAACAATCTTTAAATAGCTATATTATAGATTATCTGATAAAAGATGATAGGTCACTTCAAACAAAAACCAATATCTATAAAAGTTTATTAGATAAAAACCTAGAAGATTTTAAAACATCACTAAAATCACTTTTTGCCTCAATCCCTTACAACAACTACATAAACAACAAAATCGATAAATATGAAGGATTTTATGCAAGTGTAATATATGTATATCTTCAATCTTTAGGACTTGATATAGTAGGTGAAGATGTTACAAACAAAGGTCGTATAGATTTAACTATAAAACTAAACGATGCTATTTATATCTTAGAATTTAAAGTAGATGGAGAAAAAGGTGATGCTATGAAGCAAATCAAAGAGAAAAATTATGCCCAAAAATATCACCAATACACACTAAGCCCTACAAACTACCAGCTATTTTTAATAGGGATTGAGTTTGATACAGAAGAGAAAAATATATCTCATTTTCAGTGGGAGCAGTGTATATAGTCACCCCTGAAAAAACGAATAAACCCTTTATCTATGGGCTTCATCACTACTTTTTAGATATAATTTCAACATATAAAATACACTCTAAATACGATAAAATCGTAAAATTAGCTAAAAAAGAGAAGATAAAACTACGAAGAAGTTTTATTAAAGAGATTAAAACGGATATTCCCAACCCGCAATATTCACTTAGTGTGCAATAAAAGGGCTTAAACCAGTTTTAAAAAAATCGGTGTTACTGTATCCATAGTTTTTCTATATTGAATATGGCAACTCTATAAAAAAACATGCACCTTGATCTATATTTTGTACATATATAGTTCCATTTAGAGTTTTAGTTACTATATCTTTTGACATATAAAGTCCAAGACCTTTACCTCTTGACTGGTGGTGTGTGGTAAAATATGGATCAAATATTTTATCCACAATAGATGAATCTACACCACCACCATTATCACAAATCTTGATTAAGATATTATTGTTGTGGTTTTCTAGCTCAACATTTATATATCTATCTTTTATATCCCTTTGAAGTAATATATCTTTAGCATTATAGATAACATTTAAGATAACTTGTGTTAGTTCACTTGGATAGGAGAGTATACTTATATCGGGGATATTTTCGCTATTATTGATAAGTTTTATTTTATGCTCATCAAGCAACGATTTTATTATATCTAGAGTATATTGGACCCTTTTTTGAACTATAAAAGTTGTAAGCTCAGATTTTTCATTGTTATAGTTACTAAATGAATCTATAGTTTTAGATAAAAACTTAGTGTTCTCTATAATGTTTTTTAACATATCATATAAAAACTTATCTGTTAATAGATCCATATCCTTTTGTATCTCTATCCCACTTGCTGAAGTGCTTATGACACTAAGAGGTTGTCTCCATTGGTGCGCTATATTTCCAATCAACTCCCCCATTTGTGCATTTTTTGCATTTTTTAGTATCTGTAGCTCTTTTTCTGCATTGCTAGCAAAAAGATCTAATATCTCTAGATTTGAATTTATCCTTGTACTCATTTGCAATAGTGTAAATGGTTTTGTTACAAAGTCATTTGCACCATACTTTATAAACTGTATTGGGATATCTGGAGAGTCATTTATGGTCATTACGATGATACCAAGCTCATCTTTGTCATACTTTTCACGAAGTTTTATAGTAAGCTCCATACCATCCATTACAGGCATATTATAGTCTGTAAGTACTAAAGAAAATTTTGTTTTAGAGTTTTCAATGATATCTAAAGCTTCTGCCCCATTCATTGCAGTTGTTATATTTAACCTCATACTTTCTAAAATCTGCTTTGCTTTTTCAAGTTGTAGCGGTGAGTCATCTACTATTAGTATATTTGTGTTGTGGTTTTTTATGATCCTTGCTAAAGTTTTTACTGCATGTGGGATACTTTTTTGTGAGCTTTTTTGGATAAACTCTATAATTGGAAGGGAGGTGTATTTTGATTGTGTTTCAAGTTTACTATCACCTGTTATCACCATAGTTGGTATCTTTTTTTTAATAGCAAAATCTATCACTATCCCCTCTTTTACATTTGGTAAAAATATATCAATAAGGGCTATATCTATATCATTTGACAATATATGTTTTATAGAATCTTTATAGTTCATAGCTATTAGTATCTCTACATCTTGTATCTGCTGATGTATCTCTTTTTCAACTTGTGCTATAAAAATTGGGTCATCATCTACTACTAGTATTCTCTTCATTATCTTTATCTCCAAATGTTTGTGATACAATGTTACCAAATGAATTCTAAAAAAAGAGAAACCGATGGCTAAAATTGATGAAAATATGGTATTTTTATTTCATGCAGAGAGCTTAGATCTACTTGATGATATGGAGAGCTCACTTTTATATATACAAGAGCATGGTTTTGATCAAGAGCATATAAATACAATATTTAGAACAGCACACACTATAAAAGGTGGTGCTGCAACTTTTGGCTATAATCTACTAGTTGATTTTGCCCATGTTGCTGAAAATCTACTAGATGAGATTAGAAGTGAAAAAAAAGATATAAACAACCACTTTATCACTTTATTTCTAAAAATCAAAGATCACTTTAATGAACTAATAGAATCTATCATCCAAAATGATTGCGTTGAGATATATGATAATAAACTAAAAGATTTAACAACCCAATACAAAGATGAGATAGAAAACTATGATGATACAACTAGTAAAGAGAAAGATAGCTTAACACTAAAAGAGAAACTTTCAGTATCAAATACAGAAGAGATAGAAGATCTATCTACAAACCATACACAAAAAAAACAATCAACTCTTCTAAAGATAGATTCACACAAAATAGATGCTATTATAAATCTTTTAGGTGAGATGGTTATCACTACATCTGCAGTTATGGAGCACTCAAAAAGGATAAACGACAAACCATTAAAAGAGAGTGTTGATAGCTTATATAAAATACTAGAGGAGCTAAGGGAAGCATCTATGAAAAGTAGGATGATACCAATAGCAAATACCTTTAAAAAATTTCAAAGGATGGTTAGAGATATTAGTTTAGTGTTAAACAAAAATATTGAACTACATATTGAGGGTGGAGAGACTGAACTAGATAGAGTTATCATAGATAAGATTGCAGATCCACTTACCCATCTTGTTAGAAACTCTATGGATCATGGGATAGAGACTATTGAGGAGAGATTAAAAACAGGTAAACCTCAAGTAGCAAATATAACTTTAAGTGCCTCACATGAAGCTGGCAACATAGTGATAAAAGTTTGTGATGATGGCAAAGGGCTAGATCCTAAAAAGATTTTTAATAAAGCAGTTGAGAAAAAGCTTATATCAAAAGATGCAGTTTTAAGTGATGAGGAGAGAATAAATCTTATCATGAAGCCAGGTTTTTCTACAGTTGAAACTGTTACAGAGCTATCTGGGCGTGGTGTTGGTATGGATGTGGTCAAAAAAAATATTGATCTACTTGGTGGAAGTATAGAGATCAGTAGTAAACAAAATCAAGGGATGTGTGTAACTATAAAGTTAAGATTAACATTAGCTATTATTGATGGGTTTATGGTAACTTTAGGTGGTGATAGATATATCATACCACTTGAAACTATACAAGAGTGTAAAGGCTTAGATAACCAACTAAAACAAAATATCCAAAAAGATGGCTTTATAAACTTAAGAGATCATATGTTACCTGTGTTAAATTTAAAAGAGTTTTTTGGATATAAAAGTGGTAATAAAAAGGAAAATATAGTTATAGTATCTTTTGGGATATTTAAAGTTGGTTTGGTAGTTGATGAGCTTTTAGGGGAGTTTCAAACTGTTATAAAGCCTATGAACAAGATATTTAAAAACCTAAAAGGGATAAGTGGAGCTACCATTTTAGGTGGTGGAAGTATAGCTCCTATACTTGATATTCCAGTGTTACTAGAATATGCAAATAAAAAATACAAATAAAACTATTGGAGAATAAGATGTTTAAAGTTATAAGTAGTAAGATTTTATATAAAATCATGACAGCAATTTTTATTTTGCTAACAATCAGTGGTATCTTTGGGATATATGTAAACTCATACAATACAAACAAAGAGTTTGTAGATACTGCTAAACAAAATGTTCATATGTTAAATGAGTCTATTTTTATTGCACTTAAAACCGGTATGAGTTCTGGAGATAAAAAACTTATACAAAAAGTTGAAGATGAAACTAGAAACATAAAAGGGGTAACAAATCTAAATGTTTTTAGAAGTGTCCCACTTCAAGAGCTATATGGAAAAACAAATAAAATCACCCCAGATAGTGTTGTAAACAATGCATTTGTATCAAAAAAAACCATTATTAAAGATATATCATCACCTGAGCATACACTAAGGATGGTACAACCTATGCTTGCTACTAAAGAGTGTCTCTCTTGTCATGCAAATCAAAAAGATGGTGATGTTATTGGTGTGATTGATCTATCTTACTCTTTAGTAGAATCTGATAATAAACTAGCTTCATTGACATACAACAACTTTATCCTTACTACTATTTTTGGGTGGTTGACTGTTTTGATCATCTTTTTTGTAGTTAAACAGATATCAAAACCAATAGATGAGTTAAAAAAAGGTTTTGATAAACTAATAAACGACAAAAGCTTAAAATATGAAAATATAGATGTGTCATCTTCTGATGAGCTAGGTGAAGTATCTCACATATACAATAGATATATGCAAACACTAAATGATGGGCTTGAAAAAGATAATCAATTTATACTAGAGGTAAAAGAGTTTTTAGAAGATATGAAAGATGGTAGATTTGATATAACTCTTACAAAAGTTCCAAATAACACATCACTACAAGAGCTAAAAAAACTCTTAAATGATGTAAGTCACAACATTAATATAACTTTTAATGACCTAAATGATGTTTATTCTGATCTATCAAATGGTAACTTTGAGGTACTTTACAAAAAAGAGGCTAAGGGTGAATTTAACAATATCAAAAATGCTACAAATAAACTAAGCGATGAACTCTCTTCTATTTTAGATGGTATAAATGATATAGTAAAAGCATCTATTGATGGGGAGTTTGATAAAAAAATAGATGAGTCAAAATATAAAGGTGATATGAAAGCAATAGCAGCAGGACTAAATAGTGTAGTTGCTGTTTTTTCAAATACACTAAACGATATAAATGGCACAATGAGCAAAATAGCAAACGGTGATCTTACTGTAAGGCTAAATAAAAACTATAAAGGTGAGTATCTTCTACTAAAAGACTCTATCAACACCGCCGTTTCAAAACTAGAAAACGTGATCTCAAGTGCATACGATATATCAAATGAGGTAACAGAGGGGATAAATCTAGTTAGTTCTACATCAAAAGAGATATCAAGATCATCTTTAAGTCAATCTAATAGCCTTGAAGAGACTGCTGTTTCAGTTGAAGAGATAGCAGGAAATATCAACCTAAACACAAACAACACAAAACATACATCTGAAATAGCAGCACAAGCATCACTTATAGCTTTAGAGGGTTCAAAAGCTGTACACAACACTGCAGATCTTATGGATAGCGTTGCTCAAAAGATTGAGGAGATAGAGGATATAGCATACCAAACAAATCTACTAGCACTAAATGCAGCCATAGAAGCTGCACGTGCAGGTGAGCACGGTAGAGGGTTTGCTGTTGTTGCAGTGGAGGTTAGAAAGCTAGCAGAGGTTTCACAAACAGTTGCAAGTGAGATTGGTGAGATATCTAAAACAAGTGTAATAGAGAGTAGAAAAGCTGGAGATCTTATAAATGAGATAGTACCAGGTACCCAAAAAACAACCTCATTAATTGAAGAGATTGCAACCGCTTCAGAGGAGCAAGATGTTGGTATCAAACAGATACATGATGCGATGGTAAGTTTAGATTCAGTTGCACATGACAATGCAAAAGCAAGTCAACAACTAGCAAAAAGTAGTGATATTATGCTAAGTGAAGCGAAAAAACTATCTAAAATGATAAGATACTTTAAAGTTACAAAACAAAATCACAACATAGATGAGAAGTTTATTTCACAACAGACACAAGAGATACAAGAGGATCTAGAGATTGATAGTTATAAATCTAATAGTTCAAAAGAGTCCAATTGGACTAATTTTTAAGGTAAATATTATATGAATATGATCCAGTATTTGACTTTTAGTGTTAGCAATGAGAGATTTGCTATTGATGTTTTAAAAGTAAATGAGATAATACCAATAGATACAATCACCCACATACCATCAGTCAAATCATACATTAAAGGTGTGATGAATATACGAGGTAGTATAACACCTATTATAGATATGGGCAGTAGATTAGATCTTCCAAAAGATACAAGTTCAAAAAAAGAATCTATAGTTATAGTTTCTATGAACTATGACAATGAAGATACAGAGATTGGATTTATAGTAAGTAAAGTTGAAAATGTATTTAGTAAAGATATAAACCAGCTAGAATCTACACCTATTTTTGGTACAAAAGTAGAGAAAAGATTTATAAAAAACATTGCAAAAGTTGATCACTCTTTTATAACTATACTTGATATTGATGAGATACTAAATCTAGATGAGCTTAGTATAACTACACAAGATATGGATATATAATGGAACAAAACAATAAGCACGATATATACTACAAAGAGTTGCTCCACCTTATATCTGGAAAGATGGATATAGCTACACAATATGTGATATTTCAAACTAGCCAAAATCAATACTTTGGTTTAAATGTTGCAAAAGTTGAAGAGCTTATTAGAAATAAAAATATCGATATTGTAAAAAGTACAAATAGTGATAATCTTACTATTGGTGTAGCAAATATACGTGATAATATCACCATACTATTAAACTTTGATGATTGGATAGGTGAAGATATAGAAAACAAAGATGAGCTAAAACTAATAATTTTATCTAAATACTCATCATTTAAAATGGGCTTGGTGGTTAGAAATGTTATAGGGATACAGAGTATAGATTATGATAGTTTATTTGATATCACACAAAGGGATGATAAGGTATCTTATGTTGTAGAGGTGATGATAAAGGGTGAAAAAAAGATGTGCAATATCTTTGATTTTGATCAACTAGTTGCAGATATCTACCCAAATATAAAAACAATAAACGAATCTCTAATAGATGATATGAAAATCCCAATAGATAAGTTTTCAAATAAGATGGTGTTAGTAGCTGAGGATAGTAAGCTTATAAATGAGCAGCTAAAGATCCTACTAGATAAAATAAATATACCATATCATATTTTTACAAATGGGAAGCTACTTTTAGAATATTTAAAAAAGATTGATACAGATCATATTGCACTTATACTAACTGATCTAGAGATGCCTGTTATGGGTGGTCTTAACTTGATAAAAAATCTAAAAAACGATCCAAAATATAGCACCATACCTATAATAGTCCATACAAATATAACAAACAATACAATAGATGAAGAGCTAGANAAACTTGGGGTAAAAAATATAGTANCNAAACTAAACTTGATAAAATTNAAAGAGTCTATCATGGAAAATATAGTATGTTAAGTGACAAAGAGTTTCTTGAGTTAAAAAATATTATAAAAGAGCAATCTGGCATACATATAAACTCAACACATAAAGAGAAACTTGAGTTTAAGCTATCCCACCTTTTGAACTCATCTGGGTATGATAGTTTTAAAGATTATTTTAAAATCATCTCAAAAGATAAAGATAAAATCCAAGCATTGATAAATATTGTAACTGTTAATGAAACATATTTTTTTAGGGAAACAAAACATTTTGATTTTTTAAAAGACAATATATTGCCAAATGTCAAATATGATACTTTTAGATGTTGGAGTGCGGCATCTTCAAATGGTGCAGAGGCTTATAGTATAGCTATGCATATAGATACCCATCTTAGTAGCTACAAAAACTATGAGGTTGTAGCAAGTGATATAAATGATCATATGGTAAAATATGCAAAAAATGGTATATACCCTATAAAGTTTGCAAACAACATACCTCTTAAATATCTGCATCTTTACTGCCATAAAGGGCAAAATGAATTTAGTGGTTCATTTAAAATATCAAATAAGATTAAAAACCATATCTCATTTTATACCATAAATCTTATGCAAACTATAGAGGATATTGGGCAGTTTGACCTAATATTTTTAAGAAATATAATCATATACTTTGAAGATAAAGATAAAAAAACAATAGTTGAAAATGTTATAAAAAAACTAAAACCAGGTGGTTACCTTTTTATGGGGCATAGTGAGTCACTAGAGCGAATAACAGATCAAGTTGAACAAATAGCCCCAAGCATCTACCAAAAAACAACACAAAAACAGAAACAAAAAATGGTAAACAAATTGTGGCATAAAAAAACGATACAAAAAGTTGTAGCACTTGGTAGCTCTATGGGTGGACTTAGTGTCATAGAGGCTATTATCCCAAAACTAAAAGAGAGTTGTCCCCCTATATTGATCACTCAACATCTAAGTAGAGATATTTTACACTCTATCATCTCAAAACTTTTAAAAAACTCTAAAGTTGATATAAAAATAGCAAAAGATGATGAGCAACTTGAATTAGGCTGTGTCTACTTTGCTCCATACGATAAACATCTAATGGTAAAAAGGGTATCATCAGGATTTTATAAAACAGTACTTTCAAACGAAGATAAGGTATCAAACCACAAACCAAGTATAGATATACTTTTTAATTCACTAGCAACTCAAGTAAAAGTTCATAGTGTTGCATTTATCTTAACAGGGATGGGAAATGATGGTGTTAAAGGGATTGAAAATATAAAAAAAGCTGGTGGTAAAACATATGCTCAAGATGAACAGAGCTGTGAAGTTTTTGGTATGGCTAAACTAGCTGTAGATAGAGGGTATATAGATAAGACTATAAATCCATCTGATATACCTACTTTAATAAACAATTTTTAGAATATTTATACTTTAAATCCTACTACTGTTATATCATCATTTCTTGAGTTGTCTTTTCGATAATCTTTTAGTTAACTTTATATCTTTTTTTGATTTTCAAATTTTTGATTATGTTTTATGGTTTATAGCTATTATTAGGGCTAAGTTGGAAATGGAAGAATTAATAGATAATCTTGAAAGAAATGGGAAAGATAAATAGTGAATAAGGGATTAGATTAAATCTAACCCCTGTATCAGTGTAATCTTACTGCTAGGAATAGCGATATGATTATTAGTACGAGTAATAGTCTCATATTTATCTCCTTTATTGACTTTGGATAGACCATAAAAAAAGGTAGGCTCATGACTTCCTACCTTTTAAAATCTACCCTTTAATCAATAAAGGAGTATGAAACTAATACTCGTAACAAAATTATACAAAAAACAAAAATATAAGTCAAGGAGAAAAACAGATGGAAGAGATAGTGACTATAATAATGAAAGTTGTAAACTAAACTTAGAAGTTTAGTTTACAACTTATAAAATTCGCTGTAAAACCTCTTGAGAACTTATCTTATTTTCAACTATAACGTTTGTTATACCTAACTGTAATATATCTTTCTCCTCTTTTGAGGTGTGTACTTTTACCACTATATTTTCATCATGTATAAAGCTTTGAAGTGTCATACATACATGGTATAGTTTTTTTGGATTGTCTATAGCTACAACTATATTTTTAGCCTCTTTTATATTGGCTGATTTTAGTATATCTTTTTTTGTAGCATTTCCAAATAGTACAGGTTCGTTCATATCTTTTACTTTATGATAGGTGTCTATATTATTCTCAATTGCTATATATGGCATAGACTCCTCTTTTAGTACATTTGCCACATTTTGTCCAAACTCACCAAATCCTATAATAATAGTGTGATTTGAATAATCACTTTGTATTTGTGATTCATCATCTAAAGTTTTTTTACCACTTAGTTTTTCAACTATAAAGGTGCTGTTTTTTAAAATAATAGGTGTAAGTATCATAGAGATCACGATAGTTACAATCATCACTTGCCCATATGGTGGTCCTATAAGGTCGTTTGTTCTTGCAAGCTCTAAAAGTGCTAGTGAAAACTCACCTATTTGCACTAAACTAAGTGCTGTTTGTAAACTTGTCTTATTGTTTTCATTTACCCTTATAATTGCATAGATGATTATAAACTTTAAAACCATAGCAGCTACTAATAGCA
>JGI997J19993_1000436_pt1 | contig 11782 bp, 9 predicted proteins | sample Etolagbewater25m_FD_19993 | JGI IMG/M metagenome (IMG submission 19993)
TGGATACGCCAACTCAATATAAATAGACTGAGTTGGCGATGAGTAAATTAATAAAACCTATTGTTTAAATGAGTTAAAAATCATAGTTTAGTGTTACACGGTAGCTTCGAGCATCACCTTTGTAAAGGAAAGAGCCAGAACGGTAAGCGGCAGTATAATAGTCTTCATTAAGAATGTTATTAACATTAAAACGCACATCTAAGTTTTTGTTTAAGCGATAGTTGGCAAAGGCGTCAAATACCCAGTATGACGGAATAGGTTGACTGTATTCGCCCGTTGCGGCATCAAAACCGGCAGCGGTGTCAGGTTGCCCTGCATAACGTTCAGCTTCGTATTTGGCAGAACTCCCAAAATCGAAATTATTGGTCACTTGGTATTTAACCATTACGTTGGCAGATACATCTGCAAAGTTTGATAATGTTTTGCCTTTATCTAAGCCAGTGCGCCAGTCATTGCCATCAGTAGCAGTACAAATGCTCTCATTCATAGTTCGGGCTGTAACTGTACCACCTGATGAATTAAAACAGTGACCATTAGCGGATTCCAGTACTTCAGATTTCATAACCGTTAAGCCACCAGAAACCGATAATTTGTCTGTTACGTTACCAGCTAAACCAAGTTCGATACCTTGTACCTGATTTTTTCCTGTGTTAAAAGTGCCAGCAGAGTCATAACCTGTGCCTTCCATAACATCTGATTTTTCAATATGAAATAAGGCCGCAGTCGCTAAGATTTTCCCTTCATTAAATTGCCACTTGGTTCCTAACTCAATACTGGTGGTTTTTTCTGGTTTAGAAGACATTGAACCATCGCTAATCGCTGCACCACCGTAGCCTGAGCTAGTACCAACATCTGATTCACCACCGTTAATGTCAGAAGATGTTGCGTAAGAGGCGTAAATATTACCATTAGGTCTAATTTTATAGGTTGCCCCTAGGTGATAGTTCCAAATGTTGGATGAGTCATTGTATTTTTCTACTGTTCCATTGCGTTGGGTTTTTAAATCGTAGTCATAGGTATCATAACGAATGCCTGCGAATGCAGTGAATTTGTCGGTTATATCGACCGTATCCATAGCAGAGAAAGAGAGGGTTCTTACTTGCCAATCCGAATCCCAGTCTGACTTACTTAGATTTGAACGGTTTAGGGTGTTGTTTAATTGGAAGTCGCTAAATGCGATATCAGAAGCCCTGGTTGCTTCGCCATTAAAGTTATAAACGCCGTTAACTACTTTATGGTCTGAGTATTCTGCTCCAAATAAAAATTCGTGCTTTTTACCACCAATCCATTTGTCCAGATGAAGGTTTGTTTGGTTAACAAAGTAGTCAACTTCCTGCCAGCCATTATGGGTAGATAGATTTAAGGTATCAACGCCAGCTGATTTTGCGCCAGTCGCAACATAGCCATTTTCAGTCGTACCAAAACGAGTTGCATTGGTGACTTTTATGTCTTCATCAATTTTGTATTCTGCTCGACCGGTTACGGTGGCAACTTCAGATTCTAAAAAGTCACCATCTTGAGTATAAGCAGGGACATTATCGACTGGTTTACGGTTGCTTAAATAGTTACCTAGGTCAGGTTGATCATCAGCTTGGAGGTAGTAGATGTCACCGGTTAAGGTTAATTTATTGGTTGGTGTGTGCGTCGCAGAAACTGCAACCCCTTTACGTTCGCGGTCAGCAGGATCGCGATCGGGTACACCTTCATAACCATAAAGTACGTTGGCACGAACCGCAGTGTCTTGATTAATAACATGGTTACTATCGAGGGTGACACGTGTATGTTGATCGGTACCAACTCCGGTTGATAGTTTAGTAAAGTCATAATCTGGGCTGGCCTGTTTGGTAATAGAGTTAATTGCTCCACCGGTTGTACCACGCCCACCAAAGCTAGAATCAGGACCTTTAGAGACCTCAATTTGTTCGGTGGCAAAACTTTCGCGAATGGTCATACCTGGATCACGAAGACCATCTACAAATACATCAGAACGTGCTTCTTGGCCACGAATAATATAACGGTCGCCAAAGGCATTACCATTTTCACCAGTACCTAATGTAATCCCTGGCATTCCATCTAAAATTTCACGAAGATCTGAATCGCCCGACTCTTCAATTTGGGTCTTAGTAATAACTTGAATGTTTTTTGGTAAATCTGCAATATCGCGTTTGTAGCGGTCATCGCCAGATTTTTTAGCTTTATACGGCGCACCAGGTTCAGCATAAGGATTGGTATCGATGGTACGTTCTTCAACTTGCAGTTTATCTAACTTAAACACCTCTTCTTGTGCATAAACTGACGTGGCGGCCATAGTCGTGGCCAAACCAATTGAGATGGCGGTAGCATAGGCTTTAGGTTGTGGCTTACGCAAAGAGGTATGAGCGTTAAAGCGTATATTGTGACGGTTCGCTACTGGTTTTTTAGTAAAGAGTCGTTCATTGATCATGGTTTTCTCCATATTTTGGTCCTGTCAAACAGGTGTTATTGACTTTGGCCCCGCTCAAAAAACCGCTGTCTATTTAAGTTATTCGTTAGGCTTTTGCTTAACGGGTGATTAATGAAAAATCTATTGGTAAAGCGATGGTAATGCGCTCGCGATTTAGTTCACGTGGAATCACTGGCAAAGGGGCGGCACGCTGCACCATTTGCAATGCTGCTTGATCAAGCTCTGCGTTTCCTGAAGACTGTGTAATTATGATATTTAACAATTCACCTTGGCGATTCAGCGTGAATTTGACCGTTACGACGCCTTCTGTTTTGGCTTTTTTTAGTGTATTTGGGTAATGTTTGTTTGCATTAAGCCAGTTCTTTAAGGCGCTAAAATAGTGCTCTGGGCTCACATTTAGAGTATTTGGCCTGGCACTTTTTGCGGGTGCAATAAAGTCTGCAGACTCAGCTGTTGATTGCGTTACCGATGAAGCAGAAGGTTGAACCGGTTTTTCTAATCGATTGACCAGCAAATTTTTCTCAGCGACAGCTGCAGTTTCTGGTTTAGGCTCTGGTTTAGGCTCTGGTTTAGGCTCTGGTTTAGGCTCTGGTTTAGGCTCTGGTTTAGGCTCTGGTTTAGGCTCTGGTTTAAGCTCTACCTTAGGTTCCATTAAATGTTTTGACTCTGCCTGTAACTGCATATTGTTTAAATTGATTTCGGTCAGGTGCACTTGATCATTTGAACTATTTAGTTCAATAGGGTCAATCTGGTTATCCACCAATGCAAGGTAAAGTCCACCGTGAATAATTAACGCACCAGTCAGTGCTGCCGTCCAGTTGTTCATACTCAATCAAGGTACTTTGTGAGTAACTAGGTGAACTTTATGCCACTCAAGTTGTTTTAAGGTTAATAAAAGCGCATTAAGCTCGGCTACCGTTACCTTTTGGTCAACATACACAGCAAGATTAAATGGGGCGTTCGGCGATAAAGCTTGTTGCTGTTGTAGTTTTAGTAATAGATTATTGGGGAGATAAGGTACACCATCAATCAACCATTGATTGTTGGCATTAAGCGTCACTTGATAAGCTTGATCAATATACTTTGCTTGTTGTTGGGTGTGCGCTAAGCGTATTTCTGTTGGCTGTGGTTTTTGAATTTGGCCAGCAATCATGAAGAAAATAAGCAATAAAAAAACGATATTAATCATGGGAATTAGATTGCTATCTAAATCCATTGCTCGTCTTTTAGGCAGTGTCACTTGCATTGGGTTTTGTGGTTTATTCATGCAGGCCACCTGGAGTTGGCTCGATAATTTGACTACCAATAGAGAGATTAACGCCAATACTTTTAAAGTGGTCAAGCGCTTCAATTAAGGTTCTAACGCTCGTTTGTGAATAAGGGTGTAGGCTGATATCTTGAGCTAACAATATTTGGCTGAAATCCGCTTGAGTATAGTCTTTAAAATACTTTTGCTCTTCAAGTGACGGATGGTTTGATGTTAAATCAAATTTAGCAGGCCTGCTAAAAGTAATTAAGCCGTGTTGATTAATTATTAATGCTTCAATTTGTACCTGACGAGCAGGAATAGAAGAGGCTTGTGATAGCTGTAATGGTATTGATTGCCATTGCGTAAACTGAGTTGTTAGCATAAAAAACATCAACAAAATAAATACCACATCGATCAAGGCGGTTAGGCTTATATTGCGTTTTTTTGCGGTGTAGTTAACTTGCATCGTATAAGACTCGTTAAGATTTGTTTATTGAGCGACTTTTGGATGAAAAGCTAACTGCAAATGGTTGTTAATATGGTGTGCATGCGCTTCTAGTTGGCGTTCAAAATATTGATGTGCCATCGCGATAGGAATGGCCACAATTAAGCCCGCTGCGGTAGTTAATAAAGCCTGCCAAATACCACCAGAAAGTACAGAAGGATCAATTTGGCTTCCTGCTTGTTCCATTGCCTGAAAGGCGGCAATCATCCCGATAACGGTTCCTAGTAGGCCAAGAAGAGGAGCAATCATAGCTAATACTTCAAGTACTTTTAGGTGTTTACCTAGCTCAAATAACAGACCTTGACCTTGTCTAAACGCATTTTTTTGAGCAGTGTGGTCATGCAATTTATGGGCCCATTCTTTAATGATGTGACTGCTTGGATAGCTATAGTTACTGGCTATTGTGCTTAAAATTTTGGCGTTAGATTCGCTTTGGTGTTCAAGTTCGGCAGAAAATTGAGTTGCTTGTTTATGGCTGAATTTGTAAAAAGCCCATAGTTTTAAAAGAATAATAGTGGTTGCTATGACACTAAAACCGATCAAAATCCAGACGATAATACCGCCATTAACAAGCATGTCTTGTAGAGTCATTTAGAAGCCTTTAAACAGATTAGATACTAACTAGTAATATTTATGTAAATAATAATGATTCGTATTATATATGTTAATACCTAATGGTCAAGTTAATTGTAAAGATGGGGGGGATCAATGGAGGGGACTATATTTGAGTGATGTAAGTGTCTAGGGGGTGGTTCGATAGGTGCGGAGTTTAGGATTGCTCAGAGCAGGAATGAAAGTTTTTAATTACTGAAGTTGCTAATACTATCTCGATAGTTAACAACTATCTCACATTGCCTGTTTATAAACTTTAACCTGAGAACAAGAGTATGACGGTTAGATTATTATTGATTAGTTAAATAGATGACAATAGGTTTGTTTTGACAGGCCTGTCTATTTCTACACGTTAAATGTGAAGTATTCTTGTGTAAGAGAGTGCTTTTTTATCGGCATAATTAGATAAAGACTGTTGAGTCTATGAGAGTAGTCTTAACAACCTAGGAACTTAGGATTTATTGATGGTTTCCCATAAAAGTCTAGCGTTAAATAAGTGCTAGGCTTTTTGGGTTGATTGTTAAGTCTATATAGGCGTTAGTCTTCATTAAACGAACGGGCAAACATGTTTTGGAATGGTTTTGTAAAGTAACCAAGCAACGTTCGCTCGCCAGTTTTAATAAGGACTTCTACTGGCATACCAGGCATCATTGGAATAGAGTCATCCTGCATTTGCAAAATACCCTTAGGTGTCAGTTCAATTTTGACTTCAAAATACTCTTCTGCCGTGGTCGGGTCGGTAAATTTATCTGCTGATAAGTGAACCACTTTTCCTTCAACTACATGGGTATTTTGAGCTTCAAAGGATGAAAAGCGGACATCTGCCAGAAGCCCTTCATGAACCTTGTGAATAGATGATAAGCCAATTCTTGCTTTAACACCAAAATCACGAGTGCTAGGTACAATCTCCATCAGTTGTACGCCTGGTTTAACCACTTGTCCTACAGTATAAATAGAAAGACCGTTAATTTTACCGGTGACTGGGGCTGAAATTTGTATGCGTTCTATGCGATCCAGTAAGGCGAGTTTTTTGGATTCTAAATCTGCTATCTCAGATTGCGTTTTGCTCAGTTCAGAAGCTATGTTTTCTTGAAACTGTTGTTTCTTTAAAAGTAATTCTGATTCGGTTTCTACTACTTTAACCTTTAAACGTGCCATTTCTGAAAGATTGGATGACTTTTCACCTGTAAGACGGGCAAGTTCTCGTCTCATTTCTTGCAGACGTGTTTTGTCAGTAAATTGTTGTTTATACATGGCTTCCCAATCCCTAAGATCAGATCGGTAAGTCCTAATACGGGTCTCTAAAGTCTCGTTTAAAGAGATTAAACCCGTTACTTGTTGTTCTAGAGCAATAACGCGTTGTGTAAAAATTTCTAATTGGCCATTTAATGCTTGTTTTCGGGTATTAAAAACGTTGATTTGTCCTTGAATAATACTGTCAATATTTTCAGAAGGTTGATTAATTAATGCTTTATCAAAAGTAATATTATCTGCATCAGAACGTTCGGCGATTAGGCGCGATTTAGAAGCCGTTAATTCATATAAACGGGATTGTAAAACTGATAGCTCAGACTGGGCTTGGGTAGGCGAAAGTTGCAGTAGAACTTGACCAATTTCCACATTGTCACCCTCTTTGACCAAGATCTTAGAGATAATTCCACCTTCATAGTGTTCAACAACGCGGTTATTAGACAGAACAACAACATCCCCTTTGGCTACGGTTGCACTATTTAAAGGTGCAAAGGCGGCCCAGCCACCAAAAATAACAAAGGTTATGAATAAAACCAATAAGCCAATTTTGGTATAAGCTTTATCGTTGCTATCAAGTGAATAAAGATCCGTTTCAGCTTCTTCAGCTTGGTGGTCAATTTTAATGATGTTAGTAGAGTTCTTTTTATCTTCGGTCACGAATGACAAAACCTTTAATTGTGCAGTTAATTAACTGCGGTAATTTGCTAAAAGTGGTTGTAATCTAATTTAGATAACCATTTTAAAGTTATTAAGAGGGTTATCTTGCTTCCATTAAACAGGCTGGAGTGGCTTAGATTAGTTTTTTGTTAACGAGAACAAACCTTTTTGTAAAGCTTCTAATATATCGTTTCTTGGGCCAAAGCCTTTTACTTGCCCATCGCCAAGTATCAGTACTTTATTAACATGATTTAAAATCTGTTTACGATGAGAGATTAATACCGTCGTAACGCCAGCGGCCTTAAGACTAACTAATGCGGCTGAAAGAGCGGTCTCTCCTTGCTCATCTAAGTTAGAGTTTGGTTCATCTAGAACAATAAATTTGGGATCACCATAAAGCGCTCGCGCTAAACCGATTCTTTGTTTTTGCCCGCCTGATAAGTTTCCTGCATGACTGTTTAGAGGGGTATCGTAGCCTAAAGGTAAGTGAAGTATCATTTCATGCACGCCCGCCATCTTAGCCGCTGCAATCACTTTTTCTGCTGAAACAGGGCCAAAACGGGCAATGTTTTCACTAACGGTACCGGTAAAGAGTTCTATTTCTTGTGGTAAGTAACCAATATGAGAACCTAAGTCTTCATGGTCCCAGCTGTGTACATCGACATTGTCTAGGCGCACTTTACCTGAAGCTAATGGCCAAACACCAAGTAAAGCGCGTGCTAGGGAAGATTTACCCGCACCACTTGGTCCGATAATAGCCAACACATCACCTTTGTCCAATTTAAACGTGACACCTCTAACCACGGGTGTTCTGCTACCAGGTGGGACAACGATAATGCCTTCGGCAAAAAGGTTACCGATGGGAGCAGGCAATTTCATTTTTTTGGGACGGGTTGGGTATTTTTTGAATAAGTCATTCAGTCGTTCATAAGCACTTCTGCTTTGCGCGAAGTTTTTCCAAGAACCAATTAATGAATCAAGAGGCGATAAAGCACGCCCTAAAATAATGGAGCCTGCAATCATCATCCCAGGGGTGATTTCATTTTGCAGTGCCAAATAGGCACCTAACCCCAAGATTAAAGATTGAAATAAGACACGTAGTGATTTTGCCATGTTTGAATAAACACTGGCTCTATCGCTGGCGGTGGACTGTTTTCTTAAAGCCCCAAGTTGTTGTTGAAACCACTTGTTACGAAGGTTGTTTTCCATCCCCATGGCCGCAATGACTTCAGAGTTTTGTAAGCATGAACCGGCGTAGTTTGTTGAAATTAACCCTTCGTTATTGGCTTCAGATAAAAGCACTTTTGTAGATTGTTCGTTCACAACCGCAAGAGAAAGCAGGACTAACACCGCAAATATGGCAAACATACCGAAATACGGGTGGAATAGAAAAAGAATGGCAATGTAAATCGGCAGCCATGGGGCGTCGAAAAATGCAAATAAACCATTGCCAGTTAAGAACTGACGAAGACTATTCATATCATTAATCGGTTGAGGATTATTAAAGTCCGGTTGTTGAATTGAGCGTCGAAACATCGAAGAAAACAGACTTTTATTCAGCTCTTTATCTAGACGATTACCCACACGAATGAGTATGCGTGAACGAACGAACTCTAAGATTCCCATGGTGATAAACATGATCACCACAATGAGGGTTAAGATGTATAAGGTATCTTCACTGCGACTCGTTAACACTCTATCGTAAAGTTGGAGCATATAAAGTGGTGGTACGAGCATTAATAAGTTTATAAATAAACTAAAAAAACCAGCAGCCAAAATGGCTTTTTTAACATTTAGTAAAGCTTTCTGTAGCTCTGTTTTTTCAATGAGGTACGCCATTATTTCCCTATTACTTTTACTGATTAACGTGTTATCTGTGTTTAAAAGATTATTTTATTTCATCTAATAGTTGAGAGCTTATTAGGTAATTTGAAAGATTTTTGGCGTTAAGTTTTCCGACTAAGAACAACAAGCGAAATTGGTTGTTTAGGTTGTTGTAAATTTCAGAAGAAAGCTTTTGTTTTGCTGAATATACTTTAGACTTAGCATCTAAAACTTCATACTGACTACGTAATCCATACTGAAGTCCTTTTTCAGCTGCATCGAGATAGCTTTGACTTGAAATGACACTTTGTTGAAGCGCAATAATATTAGCTTGACCGTTATTCAATTGAGATAAGGTGTCTTCCAGCTCTACTCTTACTAAACGTTTACGCTCTGCCAAGAAATATTGGCGGCTCAGTTTGACTTTTTGTGCGGCATTCACTTTAGAGTCTGTCGTACCACCTTGATAAAGAGGAAAGATAAGTTCTAATTGAATTTTACGCTCATCACGAATAATGGTTTCGTAGCTATCAGTGTCGGTGGCTTCTGCTCGCAGATTAATTTCTGGTAAGTAATCGGCTTTTTGAACATCAACCGCAAGTCGGGCTTCTTTGTAGTTGTTTTCGGCTACTTGAACAATAGGCGTGTTAGATAATACTTTGTTATAAGATGTTTTTTTACTGAGTATTTGTTCTGTGCGTTTCCATAGATCTATATCGATGGAGGAAATTTTATCAACAGGCCGACCTAACAGTGTTTCTAAGCGTTTAATACGCAGAATGACTTCATTTCGATTGCTGATAACATTTGCTTTTAATTGGTCTCTGCGTGAATAAGCTTCTAAAGTATCCATTTTGGTAGAAAGTCCGCGTTTTAACATACTGTCTAATCGCTTAAGGACTGACTTGTGCGCTTCAAGTTCTTCTTGAGAAAGCTCTAGTGCATGATTGTATTTGAGTAGGTCAAGATAGGATTCGATGACTTCTAAAGACTTAATTTGTTGATCAAGCTCAAATTGAATTGTTTTAGTGGTGACCATTTGTTCTGAACGTTCAATGTCTCTAAATCGTTTAGGTGCGTATATAGGTTGAACAACAGAGAGTGTTGCACGATTGAAACTATCATCTCTAGAATCTCGTTGATTGAGGATTTCCGTGTCATATTCAGAATAGCCACTTGTATAGCGAAAGGTAACGTTAGGAAGAATAGAGCCCCAAGATTGGTTGGCAGCTTCACTATCGGCATCTAATTGTGCTTTTTTACTTAATAAATCATTATTTCCTTCTAAGGCGATTTGAACTGCTTCAACTAAGCCCAAGGGTTCATTAGCCGCTGAAGCCGATGGACCAATTAAAAGTAAACTCATTATTGTTACAGGACGAAGTAATGGTTTTAATTTCATAATAATTTATCTTTATCTTTAGTAAATAGCATAGCTATGAATTAATTAAGTGAACTCAGTTATTAATTGAGTTCATTTTCGCGAATAGGCTCCACCCCTAAAACTTAACCCTTTTTACTGAAATGATAGAGTTGAGTCATCATCATCCCTAAAAAATGCATCTAAGTTGTCAATAGCGGATGTTGAATTTTGCAAAGCCATTAGGTAAGCATTAGATAATATACCGATATTATCTAATTTAAATAAGCTAATAAGGTGCATATAAACCAATGCAAATCCTTCAATTAGCATTAGTGATTGTAAATCGTCACCCGACAGTTGCTTTAGTTTGTGTTCATCAATACGGTATAAATCATCTCTAAACTGGTGTTGTTCGCCAGTCTCTTTTTCCAGAACATTAATTGGTAACGGCGTAAAAAGATCTAATTCAGCAAGTTTTGCACAAATTTTCTGATCTTCTTCAAATGACTTATTTAAATGCGCAATAAAGGTCGACAATTCTGTGCCATATTTTGTAAATTCGCCTGTTTCATCAATAATCGCTTTACCTTGATTTAAAGAAAATCCTGTTTCACTTTCTAACACACACAGCACTGGCTCCTTTGATTGACTAGAAAGAATGTTGAAAGGGTAGCGGCGTAAAATACCTGGGACGTAAGGTAATAGAAATTTTGATGTCTTTGGGTGAACCAAGCAGTTTACTTTACCAATACCGGTAGGAATTCCCAGAGTATAAGTTTCACCTTGCTTTTGAAAACAAACAGGATAACTCATAAAAATTTTAGCGAGTTCTATAGAGGCAACAGGTATAAATGTCCACTTAGATGCAAATGAAAAGGGTTCGTCTAATTGAATACCAAAATTTTTGTGGTGCTCTTTATACAATGGAGTGTATTGGTTCATTACCGATTACCTATCTTTATAAAATATTGTTGCTGGTTTAGTGTTCACGAATATGTACTGACCCTAAAATAACCCTGTGATGAGCTCGAGGTAAAATCCTAAAAATAAAAGTCTTTACCATAAAGTACATATTGGGTTTGTACAGATTACAGGTCAAATGTAGTGTACAAAAATTAGGCGTGGTAGCGAGTTTTTGGTATCCAAACAGGCATAAACTCTCCGCGCACAAAAAAAAATCAGAATAGCATGATTGGTTATTTGAATCAAACAAGTCACCATTAAGTAAGTGAAATTAACCATTTGATTTTGTTTGCAAGGACTAATGAAATTTATATCATTAAATGCTTAAGTATTTAATTTTAAAAAAAGAGTAAAAATGCTTATTAACTTTATTGACCTATAATAAGAATCTATGGATAATCGTGTACGCAATATCACAATATGGATATCTTACTTATTCGCTCGTCGAGTTTATTAACTTAATAAGTAAGATGTTTATTTATACATTTAAATTAAATAGAAATATTTGGAGTAGGATATGTTGTTACAGTCACTTTTTTCAGATAAGACGTCGAGTTCAGATAGCTTATTTTCGTTGGTTAACATTCTAAATGCAAAGCCAATTACTGGTTTTGATAATGCGAGTGCATCAGATTCATCAACTAACTTGATGGACATCATCAGTACAGTTAAAGCTTTACCACTAGGTACAGACTTATTGGGTGTGGTGCATTCAGTTGTTCCTGGGCCAGTACTTGTAGAAGATGCTAAGTCTATTATTGTGAATTCTGAAATTGCTTCAAATGCGTTAGATTTTTTAGGTAATACTGCAACAGAAGAAACGTTTGGTGGGGATGCTTTGGGTGCGGTTGTTGGTCACTTAAAATCAATTCCTGTATTAGAGCCGATTGTATCTGAAGTTATTGAAATAGCGCA
>JGI997J19993_1000443_pt1 | contig 11716 bp, 9 predicted proteins | sample Etolagbewater25m_FD_19993 | JGI IMG/M metagenome (IMG submission 19993)
TATAAAATATGCATAACTACTTGGTTTCGACCTTGATATTTCGCTTCATACAGCGCTTTATCAACCGCTGCATAGAGTGTTGCTGAATCCGTTTGATCCGCTTGCTGACAAAATACCCCACCAATCGAAATACTCAGTGTTTTTAATTCTGCTTTTGGATTTTGAATCGCCAAAGCTTCAACCGACTCTCGTAACAGTTCAAGGTAGTTAAAAAAGGTGTCTTCTCGATCGAGCTCACAAAAAATCATAAACTCTTCGCTACCGACCCTAAAGATTAAATCGCCAGCGCATTTTGTGTGTGTTGAAATACTATTCACCACTTGAATTAAAAGCTCATCGCTCTTTTGATGACCGTAATAATCTTTAACTTCCTTAAAGAAATCAATATCAAAACGGGCAAGAGTAAAGCATTGATTTTTTCGGCTCGCTCGGTTTAGTTCGGCCTCAAACATGGCATTAAAATGGTGACGATTAAAGACCCCCGTTAATGCGTCTAAAATGGCGACTTTTTGTAAGTGTTTCTTATCGGTGATATCCGTTCGAGTTGCCCAAAAACCTTTAACCTTGCCATTAACAATTTCTGGCATATAAACCAAGTCAACCCAATAATCACTTCCATCTTTACGCTGCGCTTTTAGCTCACCTTGCCAAGTTTTACCCGCTCTTAAATCCGTCCAAATTTGGTCATAAAACGTATCATCGACTGACTTAACTCGTAAATCATCATGTGCCTGATTTAATAACTCCGATTTGTCATACCCACTTAACTGGGCAAAACGATCACTCACCCACTCAAATTTACCGGTATGAATATTGGTATAAGTCGCCATAGACAGTTCGTTAATCTGCTTGATGTAGGCTTGCTGGGCACTTTTTTTAATTTGCTGAATCGTCATCACAACTAGCAAAGCAATAAAGGCAATCGTCACAACAACAAGGGTTTGTATCCAAACGGTACGATCCGTTGTATTAAGTACTTCAAGCTTAATCCAGTTGTTGTATATCGCACTACGTTGCGTTTCATTAATGTCGGCTAAGGCTTTATTAAAAATACTAAATAAAATGGGTTCACTTTTTTGTATGCCAATCGCAATATCAAATGCTTTACCTAATTGGCCAGCAATGTGCAAATTGGTAAACCCATGTTTCTTAATAGTGAAGTTAATCGAGGCAACATTACCCGCATAAGCAAATGCTTTACCGGAGATTATGGCCTCTAGCCCCTCTTGAGTTGAATCAACCAACACTAAATCAATATCGGAAGGTAAATTTCTAAAAAACGAGTGTGACCCATACGCTTTTCCAACCGCCAACTTTTTACCTCTTAGCTGATCTACATCTTCAATAAAAGAGACGTCATTTAAGGTCGTTAATACCATCGGAAAAGAGAGAAAAGGAGAGGTAAAGTTTAAATACTGCTGACGCTCCTCGGTGACAACCGCTGAAGACAATACATCAAACTCGCCTCGGTTGATCTCTGTTATAAGCGGCGCCCCGTTCTTGGCTTGAGTGAATTCAAACTTTACGCCCAACTGTTTTTCAATAAGCTGAAAATATTCAGCTGCAATGCCGCTCCACTGACCTGACTCATCTATAAACTCAAACGGCTCCCAATTGATATTATTGGCAACCTTAATCACAGTATGTGCTTTTAAGTAGTCACGCTCTTCGGGTGTAAAGTAGATGGATTTGGGATTAAAAATAAACGATTTAACATCCAATTTATCGAGCTGTTGCTGACTAATTAAGCCACTCTCTTTGGCCTGTTCTGCAGACGCTAAAAGCTTACCCACCTCAACTTGGCCAATTGGCTTATGACCTGACTTCACATAGATTGTGGTGGCTTCCGCCTCTGCAAGTAGAGCATCACGATCTTTGACTACCGAGTAGTTGGCGAGAATGTAATCCACCACCTCAGCTTGGTGTGTGATGGCGTATTCCCAACCACGAATGGTTGCACTTTTAAACGCACTGACCTGACCAGACAATAATCGCGATGTCTCTTGTGTTGTAAAAATTAAATCGCCATAAGACTGCACACCAAAGGTTTTAGGATCAAGCGTGTAATAAGAGACTCCCTTACGAAACAGGCGGAATGGCTCATTCGTTTTATAGGCAGCATACAGGTCAACTTTACGATCAATAAAATCATTTAAGTTTCCGCTTGAAGAGACTTCTTGAAGAGGTTTATTCGCCAAAATATTGGCCTTGTCGATGAGCCCATTAATCTGTAAGTTATTGAAGTGCATAACCGATTTACCCGACAACTGCTCTAAATTATAAACAGGCTCATGAGATAGCAAAATCATCGGCGAAAATTGAAACGACACCATCACCAAACTCAACGGTTTACCCTTGGCATAATCGGCAATAACCGAGCTGTAACCGGTTGCAAAATCGGCTCGACCAGAGAGCACTTCATCAACAATATCCATGCCCGGTTGCCAAGCATTAATGGTTACGTCTAAGCCGGCTTGCTGATAATACCCTTGTTTGATTGCCGCATAAAAACCGGCAAACTGAAATTGGTGATTCCAATTGACTTGAACGGTAATGGGCTTGAGCTGAGAAGATTGGGGGAGTTTTGGGGATCCAGAGGCGGTTGCGGGCGTGACGAAAAGGAGGGAAATCCAGAATATAAAAAAAGCATTGGATGATAAATTTAAGGTTCTCATAAAGCCATTATAGTCAGAATATAGTAGACTCTAATCAATTATTTTTTACCAGCCCTAGCTTAAAATTAACGTGTTAAATTGCGCCATACAGAACCTGTTTTGCTAAACGCATAGCAGGCGGAATTTTCTCCCAACTTTGTGGGTTTGGTTTAGAGCTAAAGTCACGTTTTGCACTAAACGCATCTTCAACGTTGGAAAATGAGCATAACACTTGACCGTGTTTTAATACACTGTACCCAATGCTATCGCATTCTACTGTGAAATCTGAGTGAGACATGATTGACTCCTTGTTATGCTCTCTGGTAATTAAGTTATCGACTGGTAACGGTAAAACTAAATCTTGGTGCATCGTATTTTCAACCTATTTATTAACCTATTCTTGATCAATATAGACAAATAAGCCGTTGAATATTTGACACTTTGTTTACAATAACGTCTTCAATAAACCATTAAACCTATACAAAGAAAAATTCATGCCAGAGTTACCCGAAGTCGAAACCACCCTAAGGGGGATTAAACCCAAAGTCGATCAGCAGACCATTACCCAAGTGATTATTCGCGATGGTCGTTTGCGTTGGCCTGTGGACCAAACCTTGCCAGAGAAGTTAGCAGGCCTGCCAATTTTGCAAGTGAGTCGTCGTGGCAAATACCTATTATTAAAAACCGACACCGGCACACTGTTAATTCATTTAGGGATGTCAGGCAATTTACGCGTATTACCGATTGGCAGCGCCGTTAAAAAACACGATCATTTTGACATCGAATTTAACAACGGCTATTTGGTGCGTTTAAACGACCCAAGACGATTTGGCTCGGTGCTTTGGCACCCGGCCAGTGAAGGCTCGGTGGAGAACCATAAGTTATTGGCTAAGTTAGCCCCCGAACCGCTCTCTGAGGATTTTAATGGTGCGTATTTTTTTGAGAAAACCCGTAATCGTAAAGTCGCCATTAAAAGCTTGGTGATGAACAGTGCGGTGGCGGTGGGTGCAGGCAATATTTACGCTAATGAATCGCTGTTTATGAGTAAAATCCACCCACAAACCCAGGCCTGCTTACTTTCTAGAAAACAGTGCGACGTGTTGGTAGCCAATATTAAACAGGTACTGGAAGCAGCCATAAAACAAGGTGGCACCACCTTAAAAGACTTTATGTCACCTGAAGGTAAACCAGGGTATTTTGTCCAGCAGTTAAATGTTTACGACCAAGGTGGGAAGCCCTGCACAGTATGCGGCACCCCGATTGAACGGATTATTCTGAATCAACGTGCCAGTTATTTTTGCCCAAAATGCCAAAAGCTAAAACGCCCGTCTAGCAAAACCAACCCCTAAGCTTTATCAAGCCCATCCAAAAACAAAAAAAGCGTCGAGTATCAATACAGGACGCTTTTTTTTAAGTTTGTTAAATGCGAATTTAGTCTTTAAGAATACGCACTTCACGTTGTGGGAACGGAATGGCAATTTTATGATCGTGCAAGGTCTGCCAGATAATCATAAACAAGTCCGAACCGACTCGGTTACGTCCGTCATCAATGCCATCAATCCAATATTCCAACTGAAAAATCACGCCGGAATCGGCAAATTCAATCACTTCACAATCGGGTAGTTCCGGTTCTAACAACACTTGCGGATGCTGTTTAACCGCGTCTAAAATCAATTTAGGGATGCTCGGAATATCCGAGTCATAAGCCACCGAAAACGTTAGGCTGTATCGCTGTCTTGGGTCTTCATGGGTCCAGTTGATAAAGGTCGAGGTAATAAACTTTTCATTCGGCACCACCAGCATTTTGCCGTCAAAGGTCTCGAGCGATGATGAACGCATATCCAAGTGTTTAAGCGTGCCCGACTTACCATCCTCCATCTCAATGTAATCGCCTATCGCCATCGACTTATCCAGCAAAATAATCATCCCCGAGATAAAGTTAGAGGCAATTTGTTGCAGACCAAATCCAATCCCTACCCCCAAAGCGCCCCCAAATACCGCCAACGCCGTTAAATCGATGCCCACACCTTGTAGTAATAGTAAGAAAATAACTAAAAACAGTGCAATTTGAAACAGCTTGGCAAACACTTCACGGGTGCGCATATCCAGCGTCTCTTTATTGCGAATCACCAACTGCCCATACCGGTTAGACCATGCGCCTAACCAAAACAAAAGCGAACCAAAAACCAATAAACGCAGAACTGCATACAAAGAGATGTGAATATCGCCGATGTTAAAGGCGATGCTCTCTAAAAAGGCAATGGTAGGCGTAAGCAGGCCAAAAATGCTCAAGGTTGCCAACGGAATCCCGACCCATTTGAGCATAGAGCCAATAAACACATTGGTAATAAAATGCTTAATACTATAAAAAATAAGCACAATCACCGCCCAGCTTTGGGCAACTTTGATTAAGCCACTGGCTTCGTCTATGGCCGCCAACACGCCAGACATAATCGATAAAGCAAACAGGCTGATAATGGGGAAGAGAATCAACACAAAACTGTTTTTGGTTTTTAAAATGAGCGCTTTCGCCCCGATTGATTCGTCAATCTGTGCTTCATGAAACCACTTGTTCTTTAACGACTTCGCCAAAAACCAGGCAAACACAACGGCACACGCAATGGCAAAAGCTTGATAATAAAAATTGGGACTCTGCGCCCAAAACACCACCTGCTCTATCCACATTTGGCTCTGTTGCTGTAGGGTTTGTAAATTAGCCATTTTTGATTCCTTAGAAGCTACTTTGCAATAAATAAACCGCCGCCAAGTTGCGTAAACAAAGTTTACATAATGGGACCGTTGCATGTTGGGTAAGACTACAGCAAGGTTTAAAAAGTCACAATCAAAGCGTTTAAATCGGCCTCAAATGACTTAAAACCCAGTTCGCAAAAAACAAACACCAAAAAATAACGAGAAAGTATTGAAACCCAACCTATCAGTATGATTTAATACCTACCTCGATATGTACCAACAAACATAACGAAAAAAGAGATCTCTGGCATGAGATTTTTTTAGAGCTTTCGATATGTACATAAGTGCATTTCGTGTTATCAAATCGCTTAACCAAAACTGACAGGCCTGCTCATTTATTAAAAGCAAATGCCTCACGTTACCGCTTTGATTTCTGTCATTTAACAAAGCGGGTTACTCAGAACCTCAGATACTCTGAGTTTGGTTAAGTCATAACCCGAGGAAAACAGATGAAATTTAGCGCTCGTAACCAAATCAAAGGCGTTGTGAAAAGCATTAACCATGGCGTGGTCAATACCGAAGTGGTGATTGAGATTGCACCCGATGTTGAAGTCGCGTCTATTATTACCAAAAGCTCCGCAGAAAACTTGCAACTGGAAGTGGGTAAAGAGGCTTACGCTTTTATCAAAGCCAGTAACGTCATGATTGCCATTGATTAACTTGTTGATTTCAAATCGTTCTCTTTCAAATTTAGCCCGATTTTGTTCGGGCCTTTTTTTTAGCTAATGCCCCCTTTTTTGGCAGGCCATTCAACTCAAACAGCACACTTATCCATTACCCCCCAAATCTAACCACAGAGAGTACCCATGATCTTTTTTCAAACCCACGAAATTGAAGCCTGGATTAATGAAGATGCCCCACTTGTCGACTTAACCAGCCACCTGTTAGCCATCGACCATCAACCCGCCATGCTCACCGTGCGCACTCGTCACGATACCCGTTTAACCATGATGGAAGAAGCGGCACGGATCTTTGAAATCCTAGGCGCACAGGTGATTCACCAAAGACCTTCTGGTGAACAAGCTCAAACGCAACAAATCATTTTGCAAGTCACAGGACGCGCCGATGCCCTGCATCGCGGCTGGAAAGTCGCCATGAACCTGCTGGAATATTTCTGTGGCATTGCCACGCACACCGCAGCCATGGTGACATCGGTTAAAGCGGTGAGTGAGATTCCCCTTTTAGTTACGCGCAAGCACCTGCCAGGTATGAAAAAACCGATGATTAAAGCGATTTTGTCAGGCGGTGCTCACCCCCATCGTTTAGGGCTGTCAGAAACCATTCTGATTTTTGAAAACCACCTGAATCTAATTGGCGGTCGTGAGGCTCTGGCGGCGAAAATTCCACGGCTAAAAACGGCGGCGTGTGAAAAGAAAATAGCGGTTGAGTGCGATACCTTAGAACAAGCCCTGCAAGCCGCTCAAGCCGGGGCAGAACTGATTCAATTTGATAAGGTTGCGGTTGAACCCTTGATTGAATCGGTCAAGAGGTTAAAGCAGGCTTTTCCAACCCTAACGGTAGTCATTGCTGGTGGGATTACGCCTGAGAACATTCAAAGCTACGCACAAACCGGCGTGGACGGGATTGTGTTAAGTTCGGTTTACCACGCTAAACCGGCTGATCTAGGGGTAACGATTGAACCAATAACACCTTAATACCGATTTTTTGAGTGTAAAAGTGAACACTCAAAACGGCTCAAAACAGCGTATAACCAAAGACTACTCGGTCATAGCCGCAGTTTTAATCAACGCAAAAACCAGCAGGCCTGCTTGTAAATTAAGACGTTTGGCCGAGTTTTGCGTAATTTCGGCAAACAGGTGTTGGCCATCGGCTAAACGTAACCGAACTAACATGCGATGTTCGTCTTGTGGAATCAGCTCGCTTATTTCAACCTGAAGATGATTAATGATGCTTAAGTTTTGTGGATCGGCCAAACCAATACTGACGTCACGCGCCAAAATTCGAACGCGCACTTCGGGTTTATTGACCACAAGGTACTGACTAACCCAAAGTGACTGCTCGCCCACTTGCACCTTTTGCAACCCATCGGCCTGCTCTTTCGGTTGCCCCAATAACACCGATACTGCGCCCTGCTCATCAAACAGCGGGGAATCTGGACGTGCCAAGGCTTGTTGTAAGGTTTCCATGCGCTCAACCTGCCCCGCTTTCATAAACAGCACTCGGTCTGCCAAACGTTCAACCTCTGCTGGCGCGTGGGTAATATAAAGCACCGGCAGATTGGTTTGCTCAATCACCTCTTCAATCAGCACCAATAGTTCGGCCTTAGCGCGCCAATCCAACGCGGATAACGGTTCGTCCATACACAGTAACTTAGGACGCGTCAGCAGGGCTCGCGCAATGGCTACACGCTGCCGTTCTCCCCCAGAAAGATAGGTCACTTCTCGATCTAACAGTTCGGCAATGCCCACGCGTTGCACCAATTCGTCAAAGTCAGCAGGCCTGCTGGTTTTTGGCAGTCGCTTAATGCCGTACTCTAAATTTTGGCGCACGGTTAAATGCGGAAACAACGCGGCATCTTGAAACACAAAGCCAATATCTCGGTGCTGCGTGGGTAAGGTTTTATGACCGTTTTGCCAAATTTGTTCATCAACCGTTAAGTGCCCACGGGTGCGTTTATCTAGGCCTGATATGGCGCGCAACAGCGTGCTTTTGCCACTGCCCGAACGGCCAAACAGCACCGTCACGCCCTGTAATGGAATACTAAAATCCCCACTGTTTAAAGCAAAGCCGCCTAGGTCGAGTTGTAAATTACCTTCAATTTTTGGTTGTGTCATCTGCTTACCCTACCTTTACGCCAAAGCGACGATTCAGGCCGTACACCAGCATTAAAACAGCCAATGAGAAGATCAACATCATCGCCGACAAAATATGAGCTTGATCGTATTCCATGCTCTCTACGTGATCAAAAATATCAATCGAGACCATCCGAGTTTGCCCAGGAATGTTTCCGCCCATCATTAATACCACACCAAACTCACCCACCGTATGCGCAAAGGTTAAAGTGGCGGCCACTAAAAAACCGCGTTGTGACAACGGCATCACAATGGTAAAAAAGCGGTCTAAAAACGAGGCGCGCATGGTGGCAGCGGCATCTAATAAGCGAGAAGGAATCGATTCAAAAGCGTGCATCAAGGGTTGCACCGCAAACGGCAACGAGTAAAAAACGGAACCTATAACCAGACCGGCTTTACTGAAGGTCAACTGACCTTCAAAACCAAAGAGCTGCAAAAATTCGGTGACCATGCCGTTCGGGTTAAAAATAATCAGCATATAAAAACCCAGTACCGTTGGCGGTAACACCAGCGGCAAAGCCACTAACGCCTCAAGCAAGACTTTATTAGACGAACGCATTTGCGACATCCACCAAGCCAACGGGGTACCTAACACCAATAACACCACGGTGGTCATGGCCGCGACTTCGAGTGTCAACCAGATTGGGTCTAAGTTAATTTGGGTGCCAAAAATTTCCAGCATAAACAATCCTTCGGTTTACAAATAAAAAGCAGGTAAAAACCTGCTTTAACCATTTAACGACTAAAATGCCGCTTTATTTCACGCCATAACCGTAGTTTTCGATAATTTTAATCGCTTCGGGTGTTTTCATAAAGGCCATAAAGTCTTTAATGGCCGCATTGTCTTGACCGCGTTTGGTAATGACCGCGCCTTGGTTAATCGGTTTGTAATCCGCTTGTGGCACAACCCAATATTGCCCTTTTTGGTAGATGGGACTTTGGGGGTCAACAATTTGTGACATGGCCACAAATCCAATATCGGCATTACCCGTGGCCACATACTGAAAAGCGTGGGCAATACTTTCACCGTTAACAATCTTAGCTTTTACCCCATCGTATAACCCCATTTTTTGCAGAAAAGCTTGTGCGCGCTCACCATAAGGAGCTGTTTTAGGGTTTGCAATGGCCAAGTGGTTAAATTTAGCCTGTTTTAAAACCGTTAATGGCTCATTCGCTACCGGGTATTTTGCGCTGTATAACGCAATCTTACCTTGCGCATAAACAAAGTAGCTGCCGTCTACGCCCAAACCGTTTTCAATGGTTTTTTGAGCACGCTTTTCATCCGCCGCAAAAAAGGCATCAAACGGTGCGCCATTGCTAATCTGTGCAAATAACTTGCCGGTTGGCCCAAATGAGAATCGAATGGTGTGTTCTGGATGAACCTTAACAAAGGCCTCATTTACCGATTCAATGGTCTTGGTAAAGTTAGCCGCCACGGCTACGGTTGCGTTTTGTGCATAAACCTGCGCACTCAACAATAGCCCTAAAGTTAACCCTAAGGTTTGCCCTAATCGTTTCATTGTATTTTTCATTTTTTCTCCATCAATCAATTTTCGGGGTTCTATCAAGACAGCAAACCCTAAATAAACATTAATACATATAACCTTTTATACATATCGAATAACAAAAAAACGGGCGATTCCGTACTAAACGCATCGCCCCCTCTTAAAATCTTAAGACGCTTTTACTTAGTCGGAAACCGCCAATAAAACATGACTCGATTTAATCAGTGCACAACAACGCCCACCTTCCACCAAACCAAGATTTTCAACACTCTGGTTGGTAATCACCGCCGAGAGTGTTTGGCCACCGCCAACCTCAACCGTCACATCACTATTAACCGCCCCTTTTTCAATATTGGTGACTTCACCGCAAAACTGGTTACGGGCACTGGTTTTAAAAGCCCCGCTAAGCTCTTCCGTTAAAATGACCCAACTGGCTTTAATTAACGCATAGGCATCCGAGCCAACCTCCAGCCCTAATCGCTCTAAACTGCCTGGTGTAATGTGTGCCACCACCTGCATGTCGTGGCCAATCGCTAAAATGACTTCGCAATTCACCGGCCCGGTGATAATTTTAATCACCGAACCATGAAACAGATTTCTTGCACTGGTTTTCATTGACACCTTCCGCATAATTTCTAACTGACTTAAGACCCCTGGCGAAAGGTTTTCTAACTCTCGCATCCAATGCTGCATCTGCTCGGTAAACAGTTGATACGCCGCCACCAAAGATTCACCGGCAGGCGTCAGCACCATGCCGCCGCCCCCCGAACCGCCTTTTTGCGCGATGACCAATGGCTTTTCGGCGGCTAAATTCATCGCCTCAATGGCCTGCCAAGCGCCTTTATAGCTCATGCCACACGCTTTGGCTGCGGCCGAAAGAGAGCCTAAAGAAGCAATTTTATTTAACAACTCTAAACGCCTCTGACCTGAGCGCGACTGCTTTGAGCCCATTAAAAAAGATTGCACAAGTTGTTCAGGATGCGAGTCGTTCAAAACGATATTACTCTAAGTACATAATGATTTGGAATTATAACGACGCTTCAAAGTATGTCAACCAAATATTAAGGAAATACAGTTTAGAGATTGGTATGATGCAATCAAAAATGCCGCAAGCAAAAACATCGATTCGCAAGACATTTAACGGCTTCAAACAAACAAGGTTGATTTAATAACCCGCCTTAACAAAACAAGACACCACAAACACCGGACAAAAAATATATGCCTTCGTTGAAAACCTGGTTATTCAAAATAATTGGCCAAACAAACCAGACGGTCAGTCAAAGTGAAAAGAATATTTCCACTTTGGGTGGTTTTGTTGCCATATTTTGCATTGTTGCGGTTAGCCAAACCTTTCTTGAGCTTGATGCAAGTGTCGGTATTATCGCCTCTATGGGAGCTTCAGCGGTTTTACTCTTTGCAGCCCCAAATACCCCCTTATCTCAACCTTGGCCACTGATCGGCGGACACCTGTTTGCAGCTTTTATTGGTGTAAGTTGCGCACTTTTGATTGATGACACGCTTATGGCTGCCAGCTCTGCAGTTGGTTTAACCATCGCCGTTATGTATTATCTTAACTGCATCCACCCCCCAGGCGGCGCCACGGCACTCACAGCTGTAATCGGTGGAGAAAGTATTCATGCCATGGGTTATCAATTTATGCTGACGCCAGTACTGTTAAATTTACTGGTCATTCTATTCATCGCAATCATGTTCAATAGTTTATTTCATTGGCGACGCTATCCAAGTTTTTTGAATCAATCAAAAACTCAGAACATCCAATTCCCCAGCGCCATTGACGTCATTTCACCAGATGATTTCCTAAACGCGCTCAAAGAGATTGATCGCTTTGTCGATATCAATGAACAAGAGTTACGGCGTATTTTTCAACTCGCCAGCTTTAATGCCACTCAACACTTACACAGCAGTGACATTAAACTTGGAAAAGCTTACAGTAATGGTCAGCTGGGTGGTCACTGGAGTATCCGAATTATCA
>JGI997J19993_1000445_pt1 | contig 11684 bp, 10 predicted proteins | sample Etolagbewater25m_FD_19993 | JGI IMG/M metagenome (IMG submission 19993)
ATTTGCTCTACCACCATAATCCGCACCATCGGATGGGGCATGGTGAGTTTGGACAAGCCCCACTTCCACTGCGCTTGGTTCAAAATCTCAGCATCCAATCCATCCGGGCCACCGACAATCAGCGCGACATCTTGGCCGCCGGCTAACCAGTCTTCAAGTTTTTCTGCCAAGCCTTTGGTGGTGACTTGTTGACCGTGCTCGTCGAGCGCAATGATTCGGGCGCCTTTAGGTACAGCCGCCAAAATACGTTTGGCCTCTTCGGCTTTATTTTGCTCAGTAGAACTGGTCTTACCACGCTGCGCCATGGGCAATTCAACCAACTTCATCGAACAGGCTTTAGGCAAACGTTTAGCATACTCCGCATAGCCATCTTGTACCCATTTGGGCATTTTTTGGCCAACGGTTATAAAATGAATAACCATGCTTTAAAGCTTAGTCTTCGACTTCAGAGGCATCAGTGGCATCAGGCTTAACATCCCAAAGCTTCTCTAAAGAGTAATGCGCACGTGCCGCTTCGGTCATAACGTGAACAATAATATCGCCCGCATCCACCAAGACCCAGTCCGGCTGAGGGCCGGCTTCAACGCCCAAAGGCGGCAAGTCTAAATCTTTGAGTTTTTGAGCAACCGCATTGCCCGTTGAACGCACGTGCGTGGTTGATGTACCGGTTGCCACAATCATCAAATCGGCAAAGCTGCTCACACCGGCAACATCCATTACTTGGATATCACGGGCTTTGCTGTCTTCTAGTGTCTCTACAATGACGTTTTTAATTTCTTCTAATTCCATAATACCTTTTGATTCCATAATGGGCACAACCTGCTCTATTGGTAGAGGTGGTGCGTTTTAATATAGTCAATTACCTGTGGCGGTAATAAATAGTCCACCGGCATATCGTGTTGTAAATGACTGCGAACAGCCGTTGAACTCACATCCAGTTGCGTAATTGCCACCTCCATAATCTGCTCAGAAGGTTGGCTAAATTGCGCCACTTGATGTGCTCTTAATATCTGACCGGACTCGCTATACAATGTTAAACCATCTCCCGGACGGTGCATCACTGCAATATTGGCCAGCTTTAAAATCTGTTGCCAGTTGTGCCAAGTATGAAATCGCGAGAACGCATCGGTTCCCATCATTAATACCAAGCCAACACGCTCATTGCGTTGTTTTAAGGTCGCTAACGTATCCACCATATACGATGGGCCACCTCGTTCAAGTTCAATGCGATCCAAACAAAACTTGGATTGGCCTTGAATTGCTAGCTCTATCATTTTGGCACGTTGTTCTGATGATACCATTGGGCTTTGTCGATGCACCGGCTGGTAACAAGGCACAAACCGCACCTGCTCTAAATTCAATTTTAGCTGAACTTCGAGTGCGGCACGCAAATGCCCGAAATGAATCGGGTCAAAGGTACCGCCATTAATACCGATTAATCGCATCAATTAATTCGACTTACTGACGAATGTTTCCGTCACCCAATACAATGTATTTTTGTGACGTTAAGCCTTCCAAGCCAACGGGGCCACGGGCGTGGAACTTATCGGTACTAATACCAATTTCCGCACCCAATCCGTATTCAAAGCCATCTGCAAATCGAGTAGACGCATTAACCATCACCGAACTCGAATCGACTTGCGCTAAGAAGCGACGCGAAGTAGAGAAGTTTTCGGTGATAATCGATTCGGTGTGCCCAGAGCTGTATTGTGCAATATGATCCATCGCTGCATCGACATCCGCCACCACCTTAATGGATAAAATCGGTGCAAGATATTCGGTTGCCCAATCTTCATCGATTGCTGGAATCGCATCAATAATTGCGCACGTTTTTTCACAGCCACGCAACTCCACCCCTTTTTCAGCGTAGCGTTTGGCTAACTCTGGCAAGACCTTTTCAGCTTGTGACTCCGCCACTAACAAGGTTTCCATCGCATTACACACGCCGTAACGATGGGTTTTAGCATTCACCGCAATATCAATCGCTTTAGTAAAATCGGCCGCGTCATCAATGTACACATGGCAAATACCATCTAGGTGTTTAATCACCGGCACACGGGCGTTGTTGCTAATGCGTTCAATTAAGCTTTTACCGCCACGTGGAATAATGACATCCACAAATTCTGGCATGGCAATTAAATGGCCAACCGCTTCACGATCGGTGGTTTCTACGACTTGCACAGCGGTTTCTGGCAGGCCTGCTTGTTTTAAACCTTGTTTAATGCATTTGGCTAGGGCTTGGTTTGAAAACGCCGCTTCTGAACCACCACGTAAAATCGCGGCATTCCCAGATTTTAAACACAGTGCTGCCGCATCCGCCGTCACATTTGGGCGTGACTCATAAATAATGCCCACCACCCCTAAAGGCACACGCATTTTGCCGACTTGAATCCCCGATGGACGGTAACTCATATCGGTCACCTCCCCAATCGGGTCTTGCAGGGCCGCCACTTGACGTAAGCCTTCGGCAATGCCGGCAATCCCTGCATCGGTTAAGGCTAAACGATCTAACATTGCTGCATCTAAACCGTTGTTTTTGCCATTTTCTAGGTCTTTGGCATTTTCCGCTTTCAGAGCTTCAGCAGACTCTTCAATCAAATCAGCCATCGCTAACAGCGCACCATTTTTTTGGGCGGTTGTGGCGCTGACCAAGACGCGCGCCGCTTGTCTAGCCTGTTTACCCAATATTTCCATATAAGCTTGAATGTTCATAGTGCTGATTTCCAATCTTTTAATCTTGTGTGTTTATTGTAAGACGATTTACGACTAGCGGGCAATTTGAGTAACCAACCCCGATAACCCCATCCAAATCTCTTCTTCGTTTAAGGTTTTTTTTAAGCCTTTAATCATCAAATCCACTTGCAATGCCTGCTTTAAAAGCGCCTGCCAATCCTCTGCAGAGTGACGTTGCAAGGCGCTGTTTACTTCCGTTTGGCGTGACTGCCAAATACGCAACTGCTTAAAGGCTTGTGCTTTGGGCATACTTTTTAACAATTGACTTAGGCTTAATAAGTCACGAATTTCTTTGGCTAATAACCAAAGAATCACGGGGGCTTCAATGCCCTCTTGACGTAGACGATGCAACACTTGCAACGCGTAATCGGTCCGCCCATTCAGCATCGCGGTGGCTAAAGCAAACAACTGATAATGCGCTTGGTCAACCACCGATTCGTTAATCATCTGCGCACTCACCAAGGTATTGACTGGGTGCAACAGTGCAAGCTTAATCAGCTCTTGGTCAGCGGCTAACAAGTTGCCTTCCACGCGTTCAGCCAATAAAGCAGCGGCTTCGCTATCCAATTGCAAGCCTTGTTGTTGAGCGCGTTGCTGGCACCAATTGGGCAACATATTAATCGGCACTGGTTTGGCTTGCACAACCAGGCCTGCTGACTCTATCGACTGAAACCATTTGGCTTTGGTTTGTCTGCTATCGAGTTTTTCGCACTCGATAATCACAATCACTTCCGGTGGCATTTGCGCCAACTTGGCGTTTAAGTTCACCCAATCTTGAATAAACTTACCGCCCTCTTTACCGGGATTGCCTTTGGGCATTGAAAGCACCACTGCACGTTGCTCTGAAAACAGCGAACCCGCCTGTGTTTCCATCTGCAGAGATTGCCAATCAAACCCCGCATCCACTTCATAACGGTCACCAAAAAGATAACCTTGTTCTTGAAGCAAACCACGCAATGCATCGCTACTGTCTCGCAAAAACAACGCCTCTTCGCCATACAGCAAATACAGTGAAGTGAGCGCCAATTGACGATTTTGAACCTGTTTTAAAAACGCGCTCGCTAAAATCATAATCGTCTGGGGTTATCCTTTTGCCAGCCGCGCAGTGCGTTTGCAGGCCTGTTGATTTATTGAATGGACGCTTGTTTGGCTTCAAGTCGGCGGTTAATTTGCGCGACTATTTGCGAAACAACTTCATTCGCCATCTGCTGTTTAATCTCTTGGAGCTCTCGGTTGGTCGCCAACAATGCCGTGTTATCAATTTGATGGTCACGATACGCAATCGCTTCACTGGTCACAAGCACCTTTTCGGTAGCGACATCTTCAACCTTAAACCCTTGTTTCAAGGTAATTAAAACCGAGGCGACGTCACCCGTTCCGGTATAACTGGTTTTGGAGCTATGAGTGTAAGTTCGCAATAATTGCACATCCAATTCTGCGCCCGCTAAACTCGGCACAATGGTCACGCCACGCGCTTCAAATTGATCACGCAAGGCCAATTGCACCTCTTGGGTGACATTATTCAAACCGCTCAATTTAATGCTTTTAAACTGAGCTTGTTGAGGTTGATCGTAACCGCGCAGATGAAAACCGCAACCGCTTAACAACGAGATTGAAAACAGCGATAACACAGCCAAACCAAGTGCCCGTTTCCAGCGATTAAAAATAACGGAAAACGATACTGAGCAGGCCTTTAACCCCCCTTGCGGGGTGTGCTGACTTTCAAACGAGCGGTTTGGGGCATTCATACCAACTTACCCTTTAACAACCACATTCACCAAGCGCCCTGGCACGACAATCTCTTTAACAATCTCTTTGCCATCAATAAACTTCAGAACACTTTCATCGGCTTTGGCGGCGGCTAAAATGGTCTCTTTATCCGCATCCGCAGACACTTCGATTTTACCGCGCAGTTTACCGTTGACTTGAACCATCAGTTCAATTTCCGATTTCACTAACGCCGATTCATCAACCGCAGGCCAAGCGGAATCCAGCACCAAACCCTCTTTACCTAATGATGCCCACAAGCTTTGCGCTAAGTGCGGCGTCATTGGTGACAACATGGCAATTAAAATTTCTAACGCCTCTTGCATTACCGCACGACCCGATGCGGACTCGTCTTTGGTTTTTGATAGTTCGTTCATCAACTCCATACACGCGGCAATCGCCGTATTAAAGGTTTGACGACGCCCCATATCATCGGTGACTTTTTGTAAGGTTTCATGCAATTTCAAACGCAGGGCTTTTTGCTCTTTGTTCAGTTCGGTAGCCGTGGTTGCCGCTGTGACTAAACCGGCCTCCACGTGGCCATGCACTTGTCGCCAAACACGGTTCAGGAAACGGAAACCACCTTCAACGCCTTTGTCTGACCACTCCAAACTTTGCTCGGGTGGTGCCGCAAACATAATGAATAAACGCACCGTATCGGCACCAAACTTTTCAATCAGTTCTTGCGGGTCAACCGTATTGCCTTTTGACTTCGACATCTTAGTACCATCTAGCAACACCATGCCTTGCGTTAACAAGTTTTTAAACGGCTCGTCGGAATTTACCAACCCTTGGTCACGCATTAACTTGTGGAAGAAACGCGCGTATAACAGATGCAAAATCGCGTGTTCGATTCCGCCAATGTACTGGTCAACCGGTGCCCAGTAATCGGCACGCTCATCTAACATCGCTTTGTCGTTGTCTTTTGAGGTGTATCGTGCGTGATACCACGATGACTCAAAAAAGGTATCAAAGGTATCGGTTTCGCGCTTAGCACGGCCGCCACACTGCGGACACTCGCAGTTTTTAAAACTGTCCATTTTCGCTAATGGCGAACCAGACCCGTCTGGTACCACGTCTTCAGGTAACTTAACCGGTAACTGGTCTTCTGGCACCGGTAACGCACCACATGCCGGGCAATAAATAACCGGAATTGGGCAACCCCAATAACGCTGACGAGAGATACCCCAATCACGCAAACGGTAGTTAGTTTGCTTCTCGCCAAGATTCTTCTCGCCCAAGGCTTTCGCCATTTCATGCAAGGCTTGTTTGGATTTCAAACCATCAAACTGACCGGAATTTACCAAAATGCCTTTTTCGGTGAACGCTTGTTCAGACACATCCGCCATCTCGTCCGCATTGGGTGCAATGACCGCTTTGATTTCTAAATCGTATTTTTTCGCAAATTCGTAATCACGCTGGTCGTGCGCAGGCACTGACATCACCGCACCGGTTCCGTAACCCATCAATACAAAGTTAGCCGCCCAAACCGGCACTTCTTCACCGGTGATTGGGTGCGTAACACGAATCCCTGTATCAACGCCCTTCTTCTCCATGGTCTCCATGTCGGCTTCGGCGGTTGAGATGTGTGAACACTCTTCAATAAAACGCTCTAACGGCTCGTTATTAATAGACGCCTTGTGCGCCATTGGGTGATCCGATGCAATCGCCACATAGGTCACCCCCATTAAGGTGTCCGGGCGTGTCGTGTAAACGTCTAGAGTTTGCCCCTCTTTGCCCACAACCGGGAAGGAAATTTGCAGGCCGGTTGATTTACCAATCCAGTTTTTCTGCATGGTTTTAACCTGTTCTGGCCAACCATCGAGTTTATCCAAGCCTTCTAATAGCTCTTCGGCGTAATCGGTAATGCGCAAGAACCACTGCGCAATCTCTTTACGTTCCACCGGTGCGCCTGAACGCCAACCTTTGCCATCAATCACCTGTTCATTCGCCAAAACCGTCATGTCGACTGGATCCCAGTTCACCACCGATAACTTGCGGTAAACTAAACCTTTTTCCATTAATTTAGTGAATAACCACTGCTCCCAACGATAATATTCCGGGTGACAAGTCGCCACTTCACGTGTCCAGTCGTACCCTAAACCCAACGATTTAAGTTGGTTACGCATGTAGTCGATATTTTCATAGGTCCATTTCGCCGGCGCCACTTCATGTTTCATCGCCGCGTTTTCTGCTGGCAGACCAAACGCATCCCAACCCATTGGTTGTAAAACGTTTTTACCTTGCATACGGTGATAACGTGAAATGACGTCACCGATGGTGTAGTTACGCACGTGCCCCATATGCAACTTGCCGCTTGGGTACGGGAACATCGAAAGGCAGTAATACTTCTCTTTGCTGTTGTCTTCTTTTACAACAAAGGTTTGGTTATCGTCCCAATACTTCTGAATTTCGGTTTCAAGTTGTTGTGGTTGGTACTGAACTTCTGACATGAACTTTTCTTCTACTCAATAATTTTAAGGGTTTATAAACGGGTTAAAATCAAACGCGACTTTGAAGACATGATTGTGTTCAAATTATGGCTTGATAATTAAAATAAATAAGTCCAATATTATAGTTGATACCAGACCTATAAGGGGAAAATAATGAGCCAACATAAAATGCTGCACGCCTACCGAACTTTATTAAACCATGCTAAAGAGCGTGCGTTTCAAGCTGAGCAGGCAACTTGGACGTTATTGGGGCAAGCTATTGAAAAAACAGAGAAAGCAGACCATAATCTAGCGGAGTTAACAAACAAAGAGTTTGAAATGGTTCAACAAGACGTTAAAGCCGACCTCATGCAAACGGCTGAGTACTTAGCCGATATAGAACAAGGCATTGATGATTTCTTGAAAATGGACTTGCCAGTTTTAGAAAAAATTCTCATCGACAAAGCGCTAAGCCTTGCTGATCCAACCGACATTACCGTTCTTAGACTGCGTTTAGCGGCCGCAATGGATGAAAAACACCCGATCCTTCAAGAGAACCCTAACACGCATTAAGCTTTACATAATTACAAGGGGTCAAAACGCAAAAAGGCAGAATCTTAACCAGAAGATGCTGCCTTTTTTAATTTCAGCAGGCCTGCTAACTTTTCAAAAAACCATCAAACATTACTTTGTTTAGACTTACCAAAACGGCCGGTCAAAAAATAACGTTTACTTAAAATAAAGCCAAAGATCACAAACAGCATAAAGATAATCGGTAGATGCTTCCATTCTGCAAAAAATGTTAAGCCTTCATAGGGCTGAACCTTATCGCGCAACACGCCCACTTCATAAGCCGGAATTGAGGCTTTAATAACACCATCCACACCGACAATCACGCTGTAACCGGTATTAGTGCTACGTGCAATCTCGCGCCCGAGTTCCAGTGCACGCATCTTCACGTCTTGCACTTGTTGATGTGGTTCTAGGGTATGTGCAAACCAGGCATCATTACTGACGGTAACCAAGTATGTGGCTTCGGGCAGACTGTTCGCCAACTCGCCACCAAACGCCATTTCATAACAAATGCTCAAACCCGCGGGCTGCCCCCCTAACATCATCGGCTTTTGATTTTCTGGGCCATGGGTAAAGGTGGCAAACGGAATATCAAACAGATGACTTAAAAACTGGAACATCGAATTCAACGGAAAGAACTCACTAAACGGCACCAAGTGCGTTTTTAAATAACGCGCTTTTGGATCATGCAAATTCACCAAAGCGTTGTAGTAGTTATCCGTGCCCTCTTCTCCGGCAATCACACCCGCCAAGATGTCGGTACTGAGCAACTGTGCATCTCTTATAAAGGTACGCAATGCGCCTTGTTCAACCACGTCATAATAGGTTGGAATCGCGGTTTCTGGCCAAACGATCAAATCGGCACTCATGTTCTCTTTGGTCAAGCTTACATAGGTTTTAAGAGTAGGATAGAACTCATCCGGCAACCACTTTTTATCTTGCGGAATATTCCCTTGAATTAACGCCACATCAATCGGTTTACCGGTTGGTTCAACCCACTTAACCTCTTTTAGTAAGCCGCCAATCGACCAGAGTAAACACAACAAGATACTGGGGACAACCCACGAGCGTTGCATCACAAACCACAGCAAAAGCCCGGCGCTCATGGCCACCGCCCAACTGACACCCAACGAACCGATTAGCGGTGCATAACCGTCTAACCAAGTGCCTAAATGCGTCATGCCTATCTGCAAAAATGGGAAGCCACCAAACAACATGCCGCGCAACAATTCAGACAAGACCCAAACCGCGGGAAACAAAATAAACAGCATCAGGCCGATGCGGTTTTTGTCAAAAAAGTAGCGTGCTAACCAGCCGGCAAACCCCGCATAAAGCGACAAAAATAAAACAAAAATGAAGGTCGCGAGCACCGCTAAGATTAATGGCACGCCGGAATAAAAGTACATGCTCGAGAATAGCCAACTTACGCCAACACCAAACAGACCTAAACCAAACCAAAGACCAATTTTAAAGCCTTCAAAACGCGATTCAGCCTTAACCCACAACCAAAAAAGGCCGGCTAAACTGCCTAAAATAATGGGCAAAAATTCAAATGGAGCAAAGGCCAAAACAGACACGCCACCAAACAGCAATGCCAAAAGATGCGCTTGTTTTGGATTAAAAAGCTTAACCACTTTTAGAAACGCCGTTTTCAACTATCGGCTCTCCACAAGGATGCCTTCCTTCTCTTCGGGAACCTTAGCAACTGGTTTTACTTGAAACATCTCAGCACGTCTTTCAGTGGCTTTAATCACTTTAAAGTGCAAACCGTGCATTTCGAGCTCTTCGCCCACGACCGGAACATGTCCTAACTCAAGCGCCAAGAAGCCGCCAATGGTTTCACTGTTATCATCGGGTATTTCAACGTCAAAAAAGGCGCTAAAGTCCTCTAAGCTGGTAATTGCATCCACATTAAAAGCACCGCCTACATGTTTTTGAATGGTATCCATCTCAACTTCATCATGTTCGTCTTCAATCTCGCCCACAATCTGCTCAAGCACATCTTCAATGGTTACCAGGCCTGCCAACTCACCGTATTCATCGACCACTAAAGCCAAATGATTGCGACTGGCTTTAAATTCGTGCAGCAGCATATTCAAACGCTTACTCTCTGGCACAAAGGTTGCAGAGCGGTAGATTTTGGTTAACTCTTCTTTTGTTGTCAGCTCGCCTTTGACGACCGCACGAAACACATCTTTGGCCAGTAAAACGCCCACAATTTCGCCATTTGCCGCTTCTACCGGGTAACGAGAGTGTGAACTTACTAACATTTTGCTAATAATGGTTTCTAGGGAGTCTTCGACATCCACCACTTCTATCTGCATTCTAGGAATCATAATGTCACGGGCGCGTGCCTCAGAAACATTTAAGACGCCCTCAAGCATCATTTGCACGTCGGCATCAATGACGCCTTGAACTTGCGCATCTTTTATCACTTCAAGAAGTTGTTCTCGGCTCTCCAGCTCATCTGAAAATACTTTTCCAAGACGCTCTAGCCACGAAGAGCCGTTGCTACTGTCACTCATTAGTTTTTATTACCTTTTCTTAGCTTACTTAATTAATACTTAATTATTACGTTTAAATTTTTTGTCGTCTTAAACGCTGGGTGATCTTTGGAATCATCCTTGTATGAGACTTTTATCACAAGAATTCATGTCGATCATGTCAGCAGAATTAAACGTATCAATCTTCTGAGTCATAGGGATTATCAAACCCTAAACCTTCCATAATTTCGATTTCTAACGATTCCATCTCTTCTGCGTCGTCATCCTCTATATGATCGTAACCTTGTAAATGCAAGGCACCGTGCACAATCATATGCGCCCAATGCGCTTCTAACGACTTATTCTGTTGCTTGGCCTCTTGTGCAACCACCTCAGCACAAATAACCAAGTCACCTAAATACGGTAGCGCTTCGCCTAGATCTATCAAACCGGGCGGTTGTTCAAATTCAAACGACAATACATTGGTCGGCTTATCGATATTACGATAATCACGATTCAAGGTTTGACTCTCTTCGGCATCCACAATACGAATGGTTACTTCATTTGCTTCAGTGGCTAAATCCCCCACTAAACTGACCTGAACCCACTCTTCACACTGCTGCTGAGTTGGCAATGCTAATGTATCGATGCCCCACTGCAATTCTACTTCAACCATGACCACTCCCGAAACCTTGAATTGAACACCTGAAAATACTCACCTTGATTATCCTGATTTAAAAGCAGAACTCAACGCTTGTACGTATTATCTCCACTGACACAAGCACAACGTTTAATTTGTGCGTTTCTCTTGTTTACGTTCATATCGGTCGTAGGCTCTAACAATCTGCTGAACCAACGGATGACGCACCACATCTTGCGCTTGGTAGAAGGTAAAGCCAATATCCTCAACCCCCTCTAAAACTTCAATCACATGGCGCAAACCCGATTTTTGATGTTTTGGCAAATCGCACTGGGTAATGTCACCGGTAATCACTGCGGTTGAATTAAAACCCATACGCGTTAGAAACATCTTCATCTGCTCCACCGAGGTGTTTTGCGCTTCATCTAAAATAATATAGGCTTCATTTAAAGTACGACCGCGCATAAACGCCAATGGTGCAACTTCTATGACATTTTTTTCAATTAATCGCTCAACCGTCTCAAAACCAAGCATTTCAAACAATGCATCAAACAGCGGACGCAAATAAGGGTCGACTTTCTGGCTTAAATCACCCGGTAAAAACCCTAGCTTCTCGCCCGCTTCAACCGCTGGGCGGGTCAAAATAATACGGCGTACTTGTTCATTTTCTAAGGCTTGCACCGCACAGGCGACTGCTAAATAGGTTTTACCGGTTCCCGCTGGTCCAACTCCAAAATTCACATCGTGGTTTTGAATGGATTCGACATACTGCGCTTGATTGGCATTACGGGTTTTAATCACTTTGCGACGAGTTTTGATTAACTTTTGCTCAACCGTAACCGCTTGTGGATTATCTAAGTTTAGATTGTGCAATGCTAAATGAATTTTTTGTGGATTTAAGGTTTCCTGCTCAGACTCGGCATACAAGTCACGAATAAACTGTTCGGTTTTCACAACGCGATCGCCCAAACCCGTTACTGAAATAGAAAAACCACGCGAATTAATTTCCACACCTAAACGTAACTCAAGTTGTTCAATGTGCTCATTCTGCCAACC
>JGI997J19993_1000447_pt1 | contig 11657 bp, 5 predicted proteins | sample Etolagbewater25m_FD_19993 | JGI IMG/M metagenome (IMG submission 19993)
TATTTTACAATTAGTTACGAACTCAGCCGGCACAATCGAGAGTACCTATACCGATAACCAGTTGAATTTATTTGACTTATAACCGGACACTAGTGTTCCAACCCATATAACACGCAATCGAAAAACAAGATAGAATGCCGTTAATTAGATAATTATTAATCTTTTATACCTTATATCAGGTTTTATTTCAGCGTCTTATACGGATCGGCATAATCACTTCGCATTTCCCTGTACTATACTGGTTGCTGGTTCTGATCTTTCTTTCAGCACAAACCTGCACCAGCTCTTTCGCTTGACGGATAAGATGCGGATACGTCTCAGAAAGATCAGTTGTCAGCTTGAGGATCAGGGGCGACAGCATGAAAGGTCCCAATATTCCTAACGAAAAAGCCGTCGCTATATTTCAGAAAGACTGATAGTAATATAGTGATTATCTGCTATTTACGTATCATTATCAGACAGACGTACTGCCTGATAATGATACGTAAATATGCTGAATGTGAAGTGTTACTGTGAACCGTCTGCCCGCAGATATTGATACAACGTCTCACGGCTGATGCCGAAATCACGGGCGACCTGGGTTTTCGGCTGACCGGCGGCTACCCTGTTCTTCAGCTCGGCTACCTGTTCATTGCTCAACGACTTTTTCCGGCCACGGTATGCCCCCCGCTTTTTGGCGAGTGCAATGCCTTCACGCTGCCGTTCCTTGATCAGGGCCCGTTCGAATTCCGCGAATGCGCCCATGACTGACAGCATCAGGTTCGCCATCGGAGAGTCTCAACGGTAAAGGTCAAGCCTTTCTTTGGTACCATGAAAAAGCTATTGCGCGTTCAAATTACAGCGTTGGTCAGTGCTCGAAATCCTCATGTACTATGTGTACACTCCGGGTTCTCCGCTCCGTCCGCCTTGCACTTCGACCGCTCATAACGCTTTTTTGCAGGCACCTTCTTAAGACCGCAATGCGCAAGCCTGTTTTCGTAAGATTCTGCACCATCTGAAGCAGATAGTCCTGATTGCTGGCACTGTAAATTATTGGTATGGGGCCAATTTCCATCTATCGGCAGTTGTCAGGATGAACTCTATGACCTTTGATCTCATCTGCCAACAAATGCGGATTCATACTCTATTCTGACATAATTCCAGCGATCATCCTGACATCAGGTTAGGGTATGCTTCAGATGGACGTTATCCACTCAATATCACACTGCGAATTATTTGCTCAATGTCCTGTGAAGAAATTCCGCCACGGGGACTTTCGCTTGTCACAATCAAGGTTCCGCTATCGCCCTCTCCTTCTGAGTATGGAAGAATTCCGTTGTTCTTATACCATTTCAACTTCTCTTCCCAGCGCCTACGGTAACTCGGAACATTCAGCAGGCCGCAGTGTTCCCAATAAAATGTTCTGCCAGATTCGATATCCTCAACCGTGAAATCGGGATATTTTGTAGCATTGCCGATGGTCAAAGGATGCTCGTACATGTACTCGACCTTCAAGGCGGAAAGTCTGTCAGCGATGATCACTTCAGACTTTGAACGAACCATTTCACCGCGTGCTGTTCTGTGGATTAGATTTTCTTCGAAGAATCGTCCATCAATATAAATCGGAGATGGCGCATCAAAAAGGTTTGTCAGTCTGCGGGCCGTCTCGGACCTGTCATCTGATGAATACTTGCGCAGATCGCCTCTGGCTCCTTGATGCAGAATAACCACTCGATTTTTCTGCCGAGTCAGAGCCGTGTAGAGCAGCTCTCTGGAAAGCAGTCGAGACGGATTTGGCAGAACCAAAATGACGGTACCAAACTCGCTGCCTTGAGACTTATGCACGGTGAGAGCATAAGCCAGCTCCAGCACCGGATTTGCTTCTTCGCCGAAATCCTTAGAAGTGAAGTCGTATTTGAAATTCGGCTGCGAGGAGAATTCAACCTCGAGCTTCCAACGCAGATCTGGCCAACCCTTTTTCCAAAAAAAACCGACGGCCATCCCGATCTCGCCGTTTGCAATATATGGATGGTCCTTTTCCGGATAGACCTTCCGGTGGCGGTTCCATGGCATTTTAGGATCGGTATTCGCCAAGTTGATAACCTTGTCGCCATAGACTATCTCTTCTGGTCCCATCGGCTTGGGGTATTTCCGCCATCTGGCGACTCGGGATGCATCGATTAGCTTTTGCCTGAACTGTTTGTGAATTAAACGATTGATGTCGGGAACGCCGTGTGCTCCTGAACGAACGGGTGACAGTATTTGCCAGCCCTCGGACTGTTCTGCTGAACCACAGTTAAAAAATCGCCTCCCATTCCAGTCTTTCCCACCCAAGGACTCGTCAAACTTCAGAATGTCATCCGGGCCTTCAAGACCAAGTTCATCAACGAGAACGGAGATCAGACTCTCTCTGAGTTCGTCCGAGGAGTCCCATTGAACAAAGCGGACATGCGTGCTCTTTCCGGATTTGATGACTTTGTCGAAAACATCGTCCTCACCCGGAGCAATCGGCGAGCCGCTGAACCATTCAGCGAGTTGCAAATCTTCGCGTTCTTCACCAGCCTGTCGTCTGCGAATGGTGAGTTCGGCGTATCCAGGGGCGACTCGTGGAAATTTTTCCATAATCCCGTTGGGAGCGAGATATTTGATAACATCAACAAACGGGCGGCCTGCGCCAATCGGGGGAAGCTGTCTGGGATCGCCAATCAGAATCAAACGATGAACGCCCTTGAGTGCCTGAATAAGTGCAGCCAACATCTCCTCAGTCAGCATTGAGGCTTCATCTACTATGACTGTTCGAGCCCCGGCCTCGGCAGATTTTTCCGATAATTTGTAGCGACCTGTGGAGCCATCATATCGGTCAGGGCTGAGGAACTGCGCGACAGTGAATCCCTTCAATTTGAGTTCGCTGGTGGATTGCTCCATTCGAACACGCGCTTTCCCGGTTGGAGCCAGAAGCAGAATCTCACCTTGCGCTATCTGCGGATGAGAACACAGCACCGACAGAAGAGTGGTTTTCCCTGTCCCCGCAGGTCCGATAAGAACGCTGAGGCGGGATTCGGCAAGTTCCTTAAGTGCTGCTGTCTTTTCTTCACGAGCCTTTCCCTCAAGTTCATCGGAACTACCCACACCGTGAACATCAAGATGACTGTCGAGAAGGGTCTTCCAATCGGCCTCGACAATCAATCGCTTGCCTTTGACACGTTTTTGGATGGCGGAGCGAATCACATCACCCATTTCGGCTAAACGGGCAAGCTGCAACGCAGGGCTACCATCCGCCAAGGGCGTTTCAACTATGGTTTCCTCAAACTGGTCCTTTGCTACATTGATCAAATCACCGTCGACTTCGCACCCTGGCTTGATGTCCAGGTTCCGGATCGCGAGCACAACTTGGTCCTGGGGCATCAGAGAATTGCCAGCGATAGCCGCATCCTCCAGGGTTTTAACGCTGAGAGCACGCACACGGCGGGCGTCTGTTCCTGCGTCCAAAGCGGTTGGCTCAGGCAGAGGGTGTTTCTTCCGGATGGTCTCGTCAGGGAAAACACCACGGTCAACGGTCCAGACACTTATTGGTGTCGACGTCAGCCTGGTCGTCTCATAAAGCAAGTAGGGATTGGTCAATATGGCCAGATCCGAGCAATCGATATTCGCCTTTTTCCGTTCTTCCTGGACATATATCGTCGTCGCCTGTTCTCTGCTGATGTCAAATCGGCTTATCAGTTTCAGTAGATTGCGGCGTTCTTCGGGAAGTTGGTTCCATTTTGCCTGAATGGTGGTCCCGATTCCTTTTGCCAGATCTTTAGGCAGATGATTTTGAGGGTCTCGGAGAACTTGATCGGCCATAAGCCAAGGATCGACATTCTCTCCGACATTGTCAGAAATCTGTCGAGCGATAAACGTCCCAAGGTCAATGCCAAACGCGCAAAGCGCCGATGCGAGCCCTGGGCAAGGCCCTCTGGCGGTCCATAACTCTCCGACTCGGTGGTCAATCCAGGTTAGGCACTTTGCCCATGGCCCAGGCAAAACTCCAACAGCGTTCCTGAGAGATTCAGCGCAGGAAAGTAAGGAAGCGATTGCTGCATCGTGGGTTACAAGCTGCGAAGCGTGTGAAAATTCAAGGAGCCGGTCATCCGGTGAAAAGGCGGCGATCGATGCAGGGTCAAAGTCGGGATTGTCAGCAGCCAGTTCCACTGCCGCATGGTAAGGCAACAAGAAGCCATCTTTGAAATCGGGCCTTATGGAATGCTGCACCATGCGCTCCCAAAGCATGGACCGCAGCTTTCCTTTCAGATCCCGGGTCGAATATTGGTATTCAACTCCTGGGGACACATGCAAAACCCGACCAACGCCGACCAGGATTCTCCTTGCCCCGGCATCTTCGACAAATGGAACCTGCTTGGCATAAAAAAAACAGAGTGATTCCTCTGGCTTGATATGCTCACAAAAGCAATCTGAGAGTGCCTTCTGGTTCTTTATGGCTTGTATCCACTGTGTGGGGAATCCTAATTCCGGCTCCCGCTCCGGCCGCACATCCAAACCATATGTCTCGCCGAGTTCATCCATCGATTCCCGCAACATCCAAGCGAATGGGACCGCAGGAGCGGAATAGGCGGGATGGCGTAAATCGGTAGGAGCGAAGTGTCCGTGACTCCCCTCGGATGTGTGCCTGTACGGGTGGTTGGCGACCCTCGTGTATTCGAATGGCGACATGAACGCGATCCGCTCAACAACGCAACATGGCCATTTCTCTTGAGGCAAGTCTGCAAGCGACTGACCAGCGACCGCTTCCTCGGCGATATCGTTTCTCTCCTGCCCGATTCGTTTGAGCTTGAGGCACGCCCCGTTAAGGCGTGGATTGGCACAGACTCGTCCATCCCATCCGGAATCGTGCCAAGGCACGCGAATGGATATGTGCATTTTCGGATACTTCATGATCCACCCCTAAGTTCAGCCCCGTCCATGATGACCTTCAGGTCGTGAAGGTGTGTCTCTACGAAACGGATTTCGGTCTGCTCGTCACCGAGTGATATCGGAATATCGCAATCCTTCGCACGACCGATCGCGGCCCTCAACCCGGACATCGCTTCATCGTCGGTTTTTACGAATTCTTCGTATTTGGCTGCGCAAAGAGGGCAAAGCGCCAAATACTGCGCCTCATGCTCCTTCGGCAGATACCGGCGGGAGAGGACTTCCTTTTTTTCGAAGTAGTACGATTTGTCACGCTTCCGAAAAGGCATCTCCTCTTTGCATATTTGGCAGACCATTTGGCCGGCATCGTTCGTGTATTGGCTCCGAAGCCATGTGGTCGGGTCAATGTCACCGCTGGAGATCCGGACACTTCTTTCGCGCTTCTCGTATTCCTTATCGGACGCATCGGTCAGTTGCTCGCCCAGTCGCTCTTGACGTCGATCCGGGTTGGCCACCGGTTTTGCCGGAAACGTCGGAAGTTCCTTGCGAGCATCCAAGGCGGCCTTCAACTGCTCGACCTCGTCACGATGGTTTTTCAGGAACTCGATATCCTCGAGGCTAACGCCAAGCCCGATAGCGTGCTCACGTTTCCGATCATCCTCGGTCCGGCCAATCCCAAGACTCTCGACAAGCTCAGTATCGCCCAAGAACTCGTCCAAGAGTCGGTGCGTGCCTATCTCGCCCGGTTTTTCAAGCGAACCGTCTTTCGTGGGGATCCATTTGGAGCTTTTTAGCCGAACAAGGATCATGGAACTGAAATATTTGCTCTGCGAGCTGTAATAAAACCACTGATACCTGGCTTTGAAAAAGCGTGCGTCCGACGCCAAATAGTCCCGCAGAAAACCCCACAACACCGATGCGGCGTTTTTTTGCTCTTCGACGTCCCTAATCACCCGAATGGCTTCCAGAAAATGCTCAAGCCCATCCATATCGAAATTCTCTATGGTATCGTCCCGCGTCGTATGCTCCCGTTCTTCAATGGGCAACCCATCGGATATCGGCAATTTTCGTGGCAGACGGGAAAGGCCGAGATCATACCAGATACCGACGTCCATATCGGATGAAGAGTACTCGTCATCCAGAAACCACGCATCTTGAACACCAGTGAAGTACCGCTGCAGCTCTGCCGTGTCGAGATATATCTCCGTGGGCTTTTTGAATACGGTCTCGCCCATGGGATTGGTGGCCTTCAGAAACGGCGTTCGCATTGCCGCCTGAATCACCTTTCTTTTTCCTGCGTCCGAGCCTGAAGCCATGGCGCGAACGATCTTCAGTACATCCTCCTGATGTTCGGCGTAGGGTACCGAGCCCCCGTCAGTGTCGGCATACTTGGGCAGAACCCTTTCGACGATACCATCGAAAACATCGGGTGCCGAGAGACCCAGTCGTTCGAGGAATTTACGTGCCTGTTCATCGGCGACGACGGGCCGGCTCACAACAGGCAAAGCCGCCTCTTCGGTTGGAGGCAAAAACACATTGGGAGTGATGCCGTCCGATTTGAAGGCGACGTCCTGGCTCCCGTCGGCAAGACGCAGAATAGGCTTGGAACGCAGAATCCCCCCCGGATCACGCTCCCAACGTGGAGCCCTCCAAAGCGCCTCTTGGCTGTTCAGATATTTGTAGAAGTCGACGAACCAGAGTTCAGGCTGCAGAGAAAGAAAGGACTCCGTCACCCTTTTTGCGAAACTCTCAGGGTCGATCTCCTCCACGGCCAATGTCTTGAGCAGATATGCACGGAGATCGGGTGTTCGATCCTGGGTTATGTCCCCGGCAAGCCATTTCATTGTGACCGTGGACTGAAACAACTGGCCGAGCTGCACCTGGCTCAACATTTTCCTGAGATCAGCACCGCGAGCGAGTTTGGCATTCCCCGCGGACACGAACGAGCCGTCATCGGCGGGGAGGAGTGCGCCATTACGCAACGCATCCCGAACCGACTCGACGATGGGATGAAACATGCCGTCGTCCGGGAAATCCTCGGTTCGAATCGGAAGCGCCTCGAGAAAGGATACCGAGAGCAAGCCAAGGCTCTTTATCTCAGGCAGAATGTCTCCGATGAGTTCAGCAGTCTCTTTTACCAGAGTCTTATTCCACTCGTCGTCTTTCGGGATATTGTCACGGGAGGGTGTTGTCCTATATGGGCCTTGGATGAGAAATCCGAACCGTGTAGCCTTCTCAGTGGGAAAATAAACGACCAGGGGAGAGTCCTTGACTTTGACTATGAGTTCGGAATTCTTTTCCGCCGGCTCTTCAGCCTCAAGCAGGAAGCCGACCTCGACACGCACTGTTTCCGCATTCCCCGGGACCGACACCGATCGTTCAAAAATGAGCCAGCTCTCCTCCTCGTCGTCGTCGTTGTTTTGGCCGATGACGCTGACTTGTCGGGCATGCCCTCGTGCGTTCTCTTCACGCAGGTAGCTCCCCTCTTCTGTTTCGTTTGGTAGCCTGTACTCGATCTCGTTGATGCTTCGGAGGAACAGAAGCGTTCTGGCGCTCAAGGTGCGAAGGCGGTCAGCGATTTCCTTGCAGGCGGTTTCTGGCGCTATTTCTTCACTATCGAAGGGGAAGACGAAAAGCGTGGTCATGGAGTCAACGGCCGGCCTGGAGTCAGCCTTAACAGGGCGCACGTAGTTCTCTATCTTGAAACATTCATCGCCGGAGTGGACTTCCGGAGTTGCCGTGTAGGCGTAGACGGATTTGAAACCGATCCCGAACTTTCCTATTTGCGTCAGATCTTCGGCTTTGGTTCCTTCTCCGACGCCGCAAACCCCTTTGACGTCGCGCTCATTGAAAAGTCGACCGTCATGGGCAACCACCAGCCTATCGTCGAAAAGGGCGAAAAGTATTCGGGTAGCGCCCGCGTCCTCCGCATTCTGAAGAAGCTCGAAAACGAAATGGGTTCGATCCGTGTACAGTCGGCCCAAAAAGGACAGGTGGCGTGTCCCTTGGCCGTACTCGAGGATATTGTCCTGTCGTATCTGGTCGTAGTCAGTCGGCATTGGCGCTTCCCCCGGAAACATGAATCATACCATACGCAACCGAACCGGCGACGATATCCGCTCTCTCCAGAGATATGTCCAGCTCCTGGATTCGCCTTGCGTAGTCCGCCTCTGCGGCGGCGATTTGAGACCGCCGCATTTTCTGAATCTTCTCGTTGGTCGCTTCGCTGAGCTGTTCTTCCAGAAGAGCGATCCGCGCCCGGTGACTGGTGGACAGGCTCTCCCGCCGGTACTCTGCCAGTTCCTTGGTCTTTTGCTGGTGCCTGCTTCTCGCGTCGTTCCACAAGCTGTAGTGCTGGGCGTCCAAGTCGTTCCACACTGCAGCGCCAAGGCCGTCTGGCATAGCGCTACGACAATCCGCCGCACTCTCCAAAAGGCGACCAAGATGCTCGGTCACCATGGCGTTCGAGGCGATAGGCTTAAGCACCAAGTCCTCCCTGATGCCGTGAAAGCGCCACTGGTAAATGGCGAATTCGTAGCGCCCAATAGGTATCTCGCTCGACACTACCATCAGATTGGTTATGACCCGTTGTTTGGTATCAAATGACAGGGCCGCCTGTTTGACCAATGGATGGAGGGGCATGATGAAGGCGGCCTCGGGATGCTGCATGGCGCAATCAGACTCGAAGGTGATTGCCAAATGCTGGCTCCCGCCCTTGAGCCAATTTTCCCATTCGCGGTAAGCAGAAGTGTTCTGCCTTGGGAGCTGCTGAAAATCCCTTAAAAGGTGGCCTCGGGATTCCTGGGCCAGCCGGAGGGTCTTGAGCGGCTTTTCGCCCAGAATAAACTCCTGGTCTTTACCGCACACGCGCTGCAGGTAAAGGGTCACTACCCTGCGGAGTGAAGCCGGTGATAGCCAGAAACTCGCCGCGTCGGCAATTTCGCGGTTCATATGCTCTTGGGGAAGGCGAATGCCAAACAGCTCCGCCTGCTTCTGCTCCAGCTCTTCCTGCTCCTGGATGAGCCGGATTTTGTTGTCGGATAGTTGCTGGAGCTTCCCCTTGCGCTCCTCCTCACTCAGCTCGTAGTTCTCCGCGATGTTTTTGATCTCACGAGTGATTTCCCCGAGTATTTCCTCGCTCGCTCCGAGGGCGTTATTGAAGACCCCGATGCGCACTAGGCACCGCTCGTAGATATCCGCATCCACGGTTCCCGGCGTTATCAAGTTGACGATGGCGACGCTCTCGCTCTTCTGCCCGTTTCTGTCGATGCGGCCGATGCGCTGTTCTACCCGCATGGGATTCCAAGGAAGATCGTAGTTCACGATGCAGTCGCAGAACTGATAATCGAGACCTTCGCAGCCGATTTCGGAAAACAGCAACAGGTCGAGACAGTCCTCATCCTCCTTCGGCTTCTCAAAACGGGCGCGTAGGGACACACGATCCTCATCCGGCGTTCCCCCATGGACCAACCCGACGCGAAAACCGTCCTTGCTGAAATGGTCGAAGAGATAGCTCAGGGTATGCCGGAAGCTGCTGAACAACATGACCTTGTTGTTCGGGAGGCTTTGCTTGTCGCGTATGATGTTGCGTAAAGCTTCGAGCTTGGGATCGTTCGCATCGAGAGTAGATGCCGCAGTAAGAAGATCTTTGATCTGAATCTGAATGGGAATAATGGCCTCATATTCAGGAATCCCTGTATCATCAGCTTCTTCCCAAGACAATTCATCCAAATGGCGATTGAGTATGTCCTCAAGAAATGGTGCTAAACCAAAGAGGCAACTGGCCGCCTGTCGCCTGATGGTGGTCATCATGAACTTCACGTTCACCCCATTGTGAGTCTGGCTGAATATTTCAGCCTGAATTCTCAAAAGTTCGTCATGCAAATGCTGCTGAGCCGGAGTGAATGGCACGACGACAGTCTCGGGCTTCCTGACCGTAAAATTCCCAATGTCACGTCGGCGGGTTCTGTTGATGATACCGGCGAAGGTGTGCATCCCCTCCGTGTCGGAGATCATTCGTATGCGTTCCTCGTGTGTAATCCCGCCCTCCAAGAGTTCGGAGCGGACCCGACCAAAATCCGGATTATGCCTGAGTATGGCCTGCCCCCAGGGCGTGGACGCCGCCTGATCGAGAGCTTCCATCGCCAGGTTTTCCCATTCCGGCGTTTGAGACCGCATCGCCGACACCGCCTGATTGATAAACGGATTCGGCTCAGCCATGTGCGAGAAGCTCTCTTGGTCAATGATGAGATCGGGGCGGAGCGTATTCAGAAGAACAAAAAGATCGTTGCTACCAAGCTGGATCGGGGTTGCCGTCAAGAAAACTACCGCTTCAGCATGATCGCAGAAAAACTTAACGGCCTTGTGGCTGAATGTATCCTGGTTTCGGATGTGGTGAGCCTCATCGACAATAACCAGGTCGAAGCGGGGTGGCGGATCAAGGTCCAGGAGGCCTTTTTTCCGCTTCCGCTTTCCTTTGGAATCCGAGCCATACAGGAGTGTTTCATCGAACTGGGAGTACGGGACGATGCTTTTCTGGTGTTGCTCCGGCCAGACACCATCCAGATCCATTTCGTTAATGCAATACCGCAAGGTTGCGCCATCAAGATGGGTAAAACGCTCCTCGAAGCGTTTCATTTCGTTCTGCCACTTTTTCTCTGTCACAAGCGGGCGCGGGCAGACAATGAGCACTGAGCGGATCTCACGCCGTGCTTGGAGCTCGCGCAGGATGAGACCAGCTTCAATGGTTTTACCTACGCCAACGCCGTCAGCAATGAGCATGCGTGGACGATCCAACCGGATAAAACGCAACACCGGTCTAAACTGATAAGGGATGAAATCAACACGGGCAGAGTTGAGCGAATAGAGCGTGGATAGTCCTGGATATTTAATCTGTAGTGAAGAGAGATAGGCATGAAATTGATCGCAAGACAAGGAGTCTTCTCTTATCTCATGCGGATCTTCTGCATGTAATTGGGATGCATAAAAGGTTTGTGTGGAGCCTTCTATGAAAACCTTAAAACGGTTCTCTGGTTTACCGGCCAGCACGGCCACCACTGCTCCACGAATTGATGGGTTTGATTTGACAAAGACAATTTTTCCAGGTTCGAATTCAGCCTCATTCTGTTTTTGTTCAGGAATTGAGTCTGGTTTCTCGGCTCCATTATCTGCTTGCGCATGAGTTTCCGCAAGCAGATAGGCTGATTTCGTTTCCCTTATATCAAGAATTAGCTTTTCATCTGCACTAATGACAGCCGCAAACCGTTGGAGCGTATCCAGATCCCGGTAAACATCATCAACAGGGAAGCCCTCAGTATCAGCGTGCGCCCAGCGATTACGAACTGTTTGCATCTCTTTAACAAAGTGCCGAGATTCAGATGTCAGATTCAGATTGTTTGAAATCTGATACCAGTTTTGGTCAACAACACGAAGAAGGCCTGCCAAGTCTAATCCGCTCAGCGTAGTAATGCTGCATTGCTCTAGGCGTTTCTTTTGCTGAAATGATAATGCATTGATAACGGCCTTATTCCACCAGTCATCAAACAAATTCGGTAAAACTTCTTCTAAAAAAACGACCAGTTGCCTAGCTATGTCATTAAAAAGCCTGTGAAGTTCACCAGCCATGACAGCGTTGTTGCTTTTCATATCATTACCGATTCTATCTTTGCGAAAAGCTTATCGATATACCCATCACGGTCATCGGTCATGAAGAGAACATGCCGCTCCTCAAGCTCGGCCTGTGTGTCGCCCCATTTCAATTGCGGGTATGG
>JGI997J19993_1000449_pt1 | contig 11558 bp, 10 predicted proteins | sample Etolagbewater25m_FD_19993 | JGI IMG/M metagenome (IMG submission 19993)
TCATGCTCATCATGATCATGTTCTGCATGTTCTTTATGTTCGTGTTCTTCGTGATCATGGTCTTTGTCTGCTTTATGTTCATCTTCATGTTCGTGCTCATCATCATGGTGATGTTCAGCCATAGGCATTTTTTCAATCCCTTTTGCTATATTTACTATTTTCATTTTTTTATTTTGGTTAGCAAATTTTGGAAGCCATGAATGTTCAAATTCAACACCGATAGAAAAATATATATCAGCATTTGAGATATCTTTCATTTGTGATGGTTTTGGCTCATATGTATGAGGTGAATTTCCTGGTTTTACCATAAGTGCTACATTTACTTTATCCCCACCAATTGCTTCAACAAATGTTTTTTGAGGCAATACACTTACTACAGCATTTATATTTGCATATAAAAAACTTGTAGTTCCTAATAGAGTTGAAAGAAGTAGTTTCTTTATCATTTTTTATCCTTTTAGAATTTATATTTTAACATTAATGATGTTACTTTTGTATCTACATCATCTTGATTTTCTGGTAATTCTTTTCCATTTTGGTAAGAGTATTTTGCGATTATATCAAAGTTTTTGAATTTTTTCCCAAAACTTAGCATATATGTTTTATCTTGTTCCATTGCATGATGTTGTACTCTAGTTCCATCATTCATAACAGTAAACACTCTTTTCCCAAAAAAAGCACCAACACCAGCAACAAATCCATTGTAGTTTGTATTTAACTTTACACCTGTTGTAAAATAATCTTTATCTTGGAAAGTATAGTTTGCATATTTATCTCCATCTATTTTAATTGTTTTTGCTATAAGAGTAGCTTTTAATTTAGCTTCACCTATTTTAAAACCTTTAAAGATTGATAAATCATACTGATTTACATCAAATTGTTCATAGTCACTTTTATATAAATCAAGTGCTACACCTAAACCTTTGTTGATGTTGTATGTACCACCAATACCATATATTTTTCCTTGATCTGTAGGAGCAAGGTTATCAAGTATTTTAATGTAATTTGCTTTGAGACTAAATTGTTGATTTAAATCATATTTGTAGTTTCCATTATATTTTTTTACATTCAAAGTATCAATAGATTGATGTGTAACTGGATTTTCCCTATCAACACTATCTTTTGAATAGTTTAATTGTACTGTAGAGTTATCAAAACTATGTGTAGCTCCAACAGTATAAGTTGTACCATCAATTTTTGTTTTTGAATTTGTATAGTCTTTTTTCCCTGCATCTAGATAAATGTCACTATTTGCACTTAAAATAGATGTACATAGTATTGAACTAAATAATATTTTTTTCAATATTCCTCCTTGTATTTGCAACTTAGTTGCATATTTCTTGGAAGTATATATAAAAGACTCTTAATTGCGACTTAGTTGCAATATTAAATAAAATAACTTTTTTATCAGCTAATGATATATTAATTACGAGTGGAATATAATATGTGTCTAACTATAGCTATAGTGTAGTATATTTTAAGGATATCTTTTATGAATAAGAAAGTTTTAGTAGTTGATGATAGTTCAACAATGAGAAAAATAATTAAAAATGTTTTGATTGACCTTGGTGTTTATACTGAGTTTATTACAGAAGCTGTAGATGGTGTGGATGCATTAGGCAAAGTTAAATCTAATAACTTTGATTTAATCTTGACAGATTGGAATATGCCTAAAATGAATGGCTTAACCCTAGTACAAAATTTGAGAAAACTACCAAAAAGCGAACATACTCCTATTGTAATGATTACTACAGAAGGTTGTAAGGATGAAGTTATATCAGCATTAAAAAGTGGTGTAAATAATTATATTGTAAAACCTTTTAATGCAGAAACATTAAGAAATAAGTTAGAACCTATGATAAGAAAAAAATAAAAAATTTACTATGATAATCTTCTAATCATAAGTGTTTTTAGCTCTTTAATATAGAGACTTAAGTAAGACTTGTCTCTCTATCTTTTACTTTTCAATCAAATGCTCATATTTCTTATCAGTCAAAAGTTTCATAAAAGCGACTAAAGCTTCAACTTTTCTTTCACTCAAAGGTTTTCCTACTGTTAAAAGTTTCATATCATCTTTTGCTACACTTACTTCTGGTTTATTCCAAGGTTTTCCTGTTTCTGGATTTATAGTATTTTCTTTATTGGTATATTTATCATAAAACTTTACAACCGTTTTTAAGTCTTGAAATACACCATTGTGCATATATGGGGCTGTTACAGCTATATTTCTAAGTGTTGGTACTTTGATTTTTCCATCATATTGCTTTGCCTTTGGTAGTTTTTTTACCTTTGGGTTTTGTAAGAGACCGTGATCTACGAAAGTATTTGGATCCACTACATTTTTTTCCATTAAAGTTTTGTTTTGTGGCACTCCTATATTGTGATACTGGTAGTTTGAAAAAGTCTCTTGAGGTGCATCTTCTGTTTTTAGCATATGACACGAGGCACAATTTGTGTTGTTGTTACTAAAAAAGAGTGTTCTTCCCAAATCTTCTAAAGCAGTTAGGTCATATTCACCTTTTAAAAATCTATCATATTTACTATCAAATGGAGCAAATTGTTCTGTTTTTTCAAAGCTTGCAATGGCTTGTGCCATCATAGAGTAGGCTTTAGCACTATCTTGAAAGATATCTTCTCCATAGATTTTTTTGAACTCTTGATTATATGTTGGACTATTTTGAAGTCTTTTTACTAAGTATTGGGCTGATGGTATCCCCATCTCTACAGAGTTCATAGGAGGTCCACCTGCTTGTCCCTCTAAAGTATGTTCTCTTCCATCATAAAATTGTCCACCAATATATTGTTTTTTCTTTTTATCATAGTGAAATTTTGGACTAAACATTGCATAAGAGGCAGTTGGTGCATTTCTATCTCCGATACTTTTCCCATCATCTCCTAAACTTCCTGCACCACTTACACCATTGTCTCTATCATCTATAAATCCATGTTGTGGATTATGACAGGTTGCACAGGATTGGGTTTTGTTTTTGGATAAAATTGGGTCAAAAAAAAGTTTTTCCCCCAATGCTATCTCTTGTTTCTCTTTTAATTTTGCTGTTTGTGTATCAATACTATTTGAACTACATCCTGTAAATATTATTAGGGTAGTTGCTATTGATAAACCTATTTTAAATTCTTTTGCCATATTTAACTCCTAGTTTTTTAAATGGGATAAATAAAAGACTTGATACTGTTTGAAAATCTTTTATCTCTACTCCAAAATGTATTTTTTCATTGTTTTTTATTGTGTGTGAAAGTTGTAAAGTTCCAAAAAATTTATCCCAAACTGCCAAATATCCACCATAGTTTTTGTTGTAGTATTTTGTACTATGGTGTAGTTGATGTCCATAAGGGGAGATAAAAATATTTTCTAAAACTTTTGGATAAGAAAGTTTGATATGTGAATGTCTTAAATTTGAACCCATAAGTGAGAAAAAAAACAAAATCACATTAACTCCAACTATCTCAATAACACCAATCATCGCACCAAAAAAGTATATAAATATTCCACTCACAAGCCCAATACTTAAAGAATACCGCAGTGCAAACAAGATATTTTCAACTGGATGTATCCTATAAAAGGTGAGTGGATTTAACACTTTCGCACTATGATGTACTTTGTGAAATTCCCAAAGAATTGGGATAGTATGTAAAAACCTATGTATCCAATATCTTGTAAAATCACTCACTATAAAAAGTGTGATAGTAAAAAGTATCATCACCTCTGTGTAAGAAAAATATGTAACTTTTACAAAACCATAATTCTCTAGTAAAAATTTATAAGTCAAAAGGGTTATCTCTTTTGCACTTACAATAATTGGTAATATCAAAAGTGTTTTGATAAAAAAAGATACTACAAAATATTTATAGTCTAGTAGGGCACTTTTATGAAACCATAGTTTAGGGCTTAAGTTTATCCGTCTCTCTTTTTTATACATCAAAAGATATAAAGACGCTATAAAAAGTGATGAGAGGATATACACCCAATAGATTCTTTTACTTGGACTAAAAAGTGCTACAAAAGAATCAACCAAACTAGTTTCCATATATCAATCTCCGTCCGCATCCAAGATCTTTGCAGTAACTTTTAACTCATCTATCAGTGAAATATAATAAGCAATATGAAGTTTTTTAAGATTTTCATATAACTCTTGGGTGTGTGTTAAATCATCATTTTTTATCTTGGCTGTATTTTTCAAGGCATTATTGAGATACTGTGTAGTTTCTTTTAATACTTTTGTTGCACCATAAGATTTTAAAGTATCTCCAAAGTTTTTAAAACTTTGAGTATCAAGTACTCTTTTGTGTGTTTCAAGGATTGATTGAATTGCTAAAACACTATTTTTACTTATAGTATATTCAGCTCTTGAATTATCTGGTTTGTTTTCATATTTTTTTGTAAAACCAGCTGTATCTCCCACTCTCCACTCGGTAAGTTTATAAGAGTTTTCACTCAAAGAGTTTAAGATAATAGCATTAGCAGTAAGTTCATCTTTTATAAATTTTTCTTTTTGTTGTAAATATCCATTATAAATCTCAGTAAGATTGTTTTCCATTGTTTGTAAAATAATAAGTGTAATATCTTTTATTCTTTGGTTTTGAAGATTTTTTGTAAATAAGATATATTCTAAAGCATTGATTGTTTTATGAGAGTTTTTATACAAACTTATTTTTAAATCCTCAGAGCTAGCTATAATCAAATCAAGTTGCTCTTTTATATCTTCATTTCCTTGATGAAAAGTATCTAGATATCTTGGTGTATCTAGATAGTTTTCATCTAAATCTCCCAAGATATAAAAAGCCTCTACACTTTTCCAACTTTTTACAATATTTTTAAAATCCTTTTCTACCATACCAAACTTCTCTTCTTTGATATGTTTTTGTAAAGTTTTTACGGTTTCTATACTTTGTTTACTATTTTTTAAAATAACATTATCGTACAAAGAGGTTAAATCCTCATTTGCAAATAGTGTATTTATTAAAAATACAACTCCTAATATCCATCTCATCTATAATTCCTTTATGTAGTTTATAACTTTGTTGCGTTGCTCTTTTGTCAAGCTCATAAAATCATTTTTGATTTGTAAAGCTTCTCCTTCGTGCCATAAAATAGCTTCTTCAATAGTTTTTGCTCTTCCATCATGTAAAAGTTCAGGCTCTTTTCCTAAAGTCAATTTATGTTTTCCTATTCCCCAAAGCGGAGCAGTTCTCCACTCTTGTTCAGTTGCTTTAAATTCCACTCTTCCATCACTTAAACCTTCACCCATATCATGGAGTAACATATCTGTAAATGGTTTTATCTCATACCCAGAGCTAAGAGTATATGAAGGGATATGGCACTTTACACAACCTAGTTGTGCAAAAAGTTTTTCCCCTTTAACTTGAGTTATGGTTGATTTTGGAATTTTTAAATTTTGCAAATAAAATGCAATTGATTCTAGTCTATGCATTGGCAAGTCAAAAGGTGTATTGGCTCTAAGAGCATCTCCTTTTGGAGCTTTGAGACAATTTTCTTGAGCATCAGTACAGTTTTCATTTGGAAATAGGGGAGTTGTAAGACTCATATCATTATTTGCAGCTGCAGCACTTTGGTGAATCACAGATGGGGCAGAAGCTTTATATGTATATCTTCCAACTTTGAAAATTTTATCTTTGGGACTATAAACTATATTTGCTTTTCCTGATATTCCATCTTTGTTTTTATCTTCTATATCTTCATTTGCTAGTATTTGGTCATCACTTACTTGCTCTAAAAGTCCTAGACCTAAAAGTGCAGGAGCGAGTCTAGAAGATAGTGAAACTTTTTCATTCATCTTTCCATAGTTTAAATGTGTAAGTTGATTCTCAACTCCATGAAGTGGTTGTTTTAAAGTTACAGTTTCTCCATCTGGATAGGTTACTGTAATATCTTTGTATGCTATAAGTGGTTTTGCTTCAAAAGGTACCTTTTGCGAACCATTGATACTTATTTGTGAACCATAGGTTTCTTCACTTACAAAACCATTGTATTGAAGCATATTTTGATGTTGTTTTGAACCATTTGAGGGAATTGAAACTCTTAATATATATGATCTTGATATAGAACCATTTTCATTATAAAGTGAGCCTTTGCCATTTTTTGGATGACAGCTAATACAGGTATTTGCATTGAAAAGTGGACCTAATCCATCTCGTGCAGTTGTAGCACTTGGTGCTTCTACCCAAGGGATTCTATAAAAACTTTTTCCTTCTATAAATTTATCTATTTGTTCATTATTTAAACCTGATATTTGTTGTGAAAAAATATTTTTAGAAGAGTTTGTAGTTGTATAAATCTTATCAAGTTTTTCTTGTGTAGTTTCATTTGATAGAAGTGCAGTGGCAAAAACCACTGTACTTAATAAAAAACTATAATTTAGTTTCTTCTGCATCTGTTACATCTTCTACTGATAAGTTGATACCATTTGCACTCGAAACTTCTACCATCTTATCACCTAGTTTTCGTAATTCATTTTTAAGTTTTACGATCACTTTAGCTTGTAGATCAGTTGGATGAATCTGATAATCAAAATGTCTACTTGTTTGAGCAATTGCATTGATTGAATCTATTTTAGATTCAATTTGAGAAATCAGTTCTAAAATCTCTTTTTTTACAGTAGGTTCTAGTGCATCTATAGGAGCAGTTCCATAATCTACACCTTTATATGTTCCCATAAGAAGATTTTTAAATCCTTGGTAGTTTGTAGCTATATCTCTATGTGTATTATCACTAAAACAACTATGCTCATCCTCTTCACTAGGTGTTAAAACAGCAACTGCTATTCTTTCATTTGCAAGTTCAGATTTTATAAATACACCTAATCCAGCAAAGATTTGTTTTAAAGCTTCATTTGAAGCAATGTTTTTTGAACTATCACTATTTATTCCTAATATTGCAGCTCTATAGTTTGTCATATCACCAGTTTTCCAAGCATCAGAGATAACTTTTAAATCATCAACAATTTTTTGAGCACTAGCTTTTAAATAAGCCAATCTTCTTGGCGCGTCTTTATCTATAGTAAAATCAGTTAATGGTCGTTGACCTGCAGTTAAAGCACCTTTTGTAACTGAATCTTTTACAAAGTTACTATAGTCTTGGTCCTGTCCCCAAAGTAAAAACTCAACGGCATGGTATCCTGTAGCAACATTTGCTTCTCCACCATTTTCATTTAATGCTGTTATTGCGTCAACTGTAATATTTGTAACATCAACACTTGAGCTTTCCTCTCCACCTGGATTGAATTGTCCTTTTGTATCTATGATATTCCCTGATGTTTTAGCACCTTTTGCATCAATAGTATAATCAATCATATTTTCATCTAAAGGCCAAGCATTGATTTGTCCCTCTAAAGCACCATAAGTTTCAGCAACCCAACCTTCTTCTGCATCTATAGGACCATTTGAAAGTCTAAAAGCTTCTGTTAAACCATATGATTCTCTTGATATAAGCCAAGCAGCTTTTGCTTCAACTAAAGTATCTTCTGTAGGATTTGCTACAAACTTATCTATAGCTGTTTGTAAAAGTTTTGCATCATTTAATGCATCTTTATAGTTGTCATTTGCTATGTTTGCGTAAGTTTCTAAAAGTGATGGTTCATTTTGTAGTTTTGCAGTTGATGGATTATTTCCAGTACAACCACTTAAAGCGAATATAGCAGTAAGACTAAGTCCTGTAATCATTGTTTTTGTTGTTTTTATCATTTTCATTTTTCCTTTATTTATGTTATAATAAAGTTCAATATTGTATTGAACACCAGAGTTAAAGATATATAGTTTGAGCGCTTTTATCTTTAACTTTTCGGATTTATCTTATTTCCTAAAAATCTTCCTCCCCTTTTTTCTTTAGAATTTTGTCGATATCTATAGTATGTGCCATTAATTTTTGAATTCTTTTTTAGAAAATTAAAAAAACATTGTATAAAGTTCATAACCGTTATCTCCTTTTCATTAAATTCAAATGACGAATCTATAACTATATTAATATTCATTATCAATATAGAATAGTAATATAAACTATCTTAATTGTTTCTTATATTGATAGTTGTTATCAGTATTAATAATTATTTGTAAATTTATAGCTAATTAAGTACGAACTCTATAGTATAATAAAGCTATCAAAATATATAATGGAATAGTTGTAGCATACTAAAAGCAATATGCGAAATTTTAAGGGAAAAAAATGGAAAGTTGTAACTTTGGTTTAAATGAGCATAAACCTTTTTTGAAAGAGGAAGCAGAACATCACCATCATCATACTCATGAGAATAAACATGGAAAGAGTTGTGAACACCACCATCCTGATGAGTATGGACATACTCATGATCATAGAGGAACTGATAAAAAAGTTTTAAAAATCGCATTGGTTATTACCTTTGTTACAATGTTAGCTGAGTTTTTTTACGGATTTTTATCAAATTCTCTTGCACTTATATCAGATGCTATTCATATGTTTACACATTCTTTTGCACTTATTATTTCACTTGTAGCAATTGTTATAGCAAGTAAAAAAGCACCTTTGAGTAAAACTTTTGGGTATTATAGGGCAGAAGTGTTAGCTGCTTTTATCAATGGTATTACGATAGTTCTTTCAATTTTATGGATTGTTTATGAAGCAGTAGAAAGATTTTTAAATCCTCAAACTATAGATATAAAAACTGCTATGATTGTTGCTAGTATAGGACTTGTTGTGAATATTGTTACAGGTGTTATTTTAATGCAGGGGGATAAAAACAATATTAATTTAAAATCTGCTTTTATCCATATGCTCAGTGATGCTTTATCTTCTGTTGCTATTATTATTGGGTATATTGTGATTGCTTTTACAGATTGGTATTTTATAGATATTATTTTAGCTGTACTGGTTGCTTTTGTTATTGGAAGATGGGCAGTTGATGTTTTAAAAAATTCTGTGAATACTTTAATGGAAAGTTCTCCTATAGAGATTGCAAAGGTAAAAGAGTTTATTGAACAACATGAAGAGGTAATAGAGTTACATGATATACATATTTGGGAGATAACACAAGATATGTACAATATGACAGCTCATGTTAAAATAGAGAAGTCTTCACTAGAAAACTATGAAGAACTTCTCCATCAGATAAATCATAAACTAAAAGAAAAATTTAAAATAGTACACACTACTTTTCAGTTTGAATGGTAGTATTTAGCTATTTACCCGTATCCCTTTCATAGAGTTTGCTAACAGTCCTATAGTTGTACCATTGTGAAGTACAGCTGTAGTAAGTGGTTTAAAAAGCCCTACAGTTGCACCAACTAAGATGATACTATTTATACCTACAGTTGCATTGAAGTTACTATTGATAAGTTTCATAGTTTTTTGAGATAATTCTTTTACTTCAATGATAGCTTCAATATCATCTTTTAATAATCCTATATCGGCAGTAGCTTTAGCGATATCAGCTCCTTTACTCATACTTATACCAACATCCGCACTCATTAAAGCAGCTGCATCATTGATGCCGTCCCCTACAAATACCACTTTTGCTCCAGAGTCTTTAATTTCTTGTATGATTTGTGCTTTTTGTGTAGGTTCCATAGAAGCATATACTTTATCTATACCTAATTCATCGGCTAATTGTTGTGCTTTTGATTGAATATCTCCTGTAAGCATAACTGTTTGTTTTACACCTAGTTTTTTGAGTTTTTTAATCATCTCTTTTGCATTTTCTCTCACCTTATCTCTCATACCAATGGTTCCTAGTAATTTACCATCATATCCAACATAGAGGATAGTTTTTCCATCTAGAAGGCATTTTTCAATCTCTTTTTCATATTGTGAAAAATCAATTTTTTCATCTTCTTCTAAAAAATGTCTACTTCCTATTATTACCTCTTTATGATTTACTATAGTTTTTACACCATGAGCAACTATAAATTCAACCTCTTCATGATGCATATGGACAAAACCTTTACTTTTAGCAGCTGTTACAATAGCTTGTGCTACTGGATGAAAATAATGTTCCTCCGCACTTGCAGTAAGATTTAATATATCTTCTTCACTCCAATCATTATCAAAAGATTTTATACTCTCAACTTCAAGTTCTCCATAGGTTAAAGTACCTGTTTTATCAAACACAAAAGTATCTGCATCATTTAAAGCTTCGATAGATTTTGCACCTTTTATCATAATACCATCTTTTCCTGCTTGGGCTATGGATGTTTTAAAAGCAACAGGAGTTGCTAGTTTTAAAGCACAAGAGTAATCAGCTTGTAACACAGAAGCTACGGTTTCAAAGTCACGACTTAAAAGATATGAAACTCCTGCAAGTCCAAGTGTTACTGGTACTAGCTTATCTGCTAATTTTGTTGCTTTCAAACCTATTGCTGATTTTTCGTTTAAAGAGGTAACTATATAGTTTTTTATCCTAGCAGTGGCTGTATCATTACCAACTTGTTCTGCCCATATTTTTATACGACCATCTTCAACTACAGTTCCAGAGATAACTCTATCTCCTCTTTCTTTTTTGACAGGTTCATTTTCCCCTGTCATTGAGACTTGATTTACTGAAGCAGTTCCACTTATGATATGTCCATCTATTGGAATTGTATCTCCCGTTCCAACTACAATAATATCACCAATTTTTAAAGTTTTTGTTTCAACAACAATAAGTTTTTTTGTATCGCCTTGCATAACTTCACACCAAGTTTTTTCTACATTTGGTTTTGCTAATTCTTTGATGAGGTCATCACTTTTATGAACAGTTGTTTCTTCTATATATTCCCCAAGTTCTAACATCGCATTTGTACCATTTGCTGCAAGGTAATCATGTCTAGCTAAACTTACAGCAACAGCAGTTGCTTCTAATACTTTTGAGGTAAGACCTTCTTGGAATAATTCTTTTGTACCAGATACCAAAAGTGGTGCTGTTGCATAACTAGTTAAGGCTAGTTTTACTGTATCATTAGATAGTAATGGTTCAGCAATTAAAGCTCCTGTTGCTCTATAGATTCCTCTTTGTGAAGGTTTTTCTTCTCCTATACAAGAGATGTTATTACTCAAAAAAGTATCACATACTTTTAATCTATTTATATCAAGAGATTCAAGTTTTTGTTCTATAGTTTGAAGTTTTATATCTGTAAACTCAAAGATAATAGAACTAGCTTTTTGATTGATTCTTACTTTTGATACTCCATCAATAGTTTTTAGTTCATTTTCTAAATCAGCTAGATTTATATCTTCTTTTACAATATCACAATAGTATCTAGCTCGTTTAGAAGTAGTGTGAAGTAGTTTTATGTTTATACTCATTCTTTGTAAACTTTATTTCGCTTCTTGTTCTGCTTCTAATTCAGCTTTCGCATCTTCCATTCTCTCTTTTAGTTCTTCTATACCTGCACTAAACATATCAGCACCTTTTGCAAATGTTTTGAAAATAGTTTTTTGGGCATTTTCATTTGTCAATAAATATGCACCAACAGCTCCAATTAAAGCTCCTTTTAAAAAGTTAGTTGTATCAAATGAACCTAAAAGTGAGTCCATATTTGCTGTTTGTGTCGGTGTTTGTGTTTGGATTGGATTT
>JGI997J19993_1000450_pt1 | contig 11538 bp, 8 predicted proteins | sample Etolagbewater25m_FD_19993 | JGI IMG/M metagenome (IMG submission 19993)
CGTCGTCTTGCTTTTGCACGTTTGAACAGTAAAGCAGCAGTAGGTAAATTATTTGCCGAGTTAGGTCCTCGTTACCAAACTCGTCCTGGTGGATATATCCGCGTTTTAAAATGTGGTTTCCGTCCGGGTGACAAAGCGCCTATGGCTATCGTTGAATTGGTTGATCGCCCTGTTGCGTCAACTGACTCTGCTGAATAAGCTTAGACATTAAAAGAAGCCGGTTTTTACCGGCTTTTTTTATACCTAAATTTTATGATTATTGACACTCACTGCCATTTAGATCAGATATCCAATGAGATTCTGTTATCTGATATGAACGTGGATAACCGTTATATTTCAATGGGCACTTCTTCTGCTAATTGGAATCAACTGTTACAACTTGCGAATACGTATTCTAATATCATTCCTGCATTAGGGCTCCATCCGTGGTTTGTGGACATAAACTTTGATATCGAACTTCAAAAGTTACAATCGCTCATCCCTTTAAATTCAATTCATGTTCTTGGTGAAATCGGTTTAGATTTCTCTTCTCACTATCTGCCCTCAAAAAATTATCAATTGTTAGCATTTGAACAACAGTTGAGTTTAGCTGAACAGTTCAATTTACCCATCTCTGTTCATGTCTATAAAGCGCATAACGAACTTATTACTTTATTAAAGAAATACTCCGTTAAAGGGGTTATCCATAGTCTCGGAAGCAGTATTCAGATTGCAAAGCAATACCTAGATTTAGGTTATAAATTTGGTGTGAATGGTGTCATTGTTAGGAGCAATGCAAGACGATATCACGATCTTGTTAAAACCTTTGGTGTTCAGTCGATTGTTCTAGAAACAGATTGCCCTAATATTCTATTACCCAATCACTCAGAAGCATCTTTAATTGATATTTATACGGTTGTCTCTAAAATAGCAGAGTTGGCAGGCCTGCCAGAATCGGAAGTAATTCAAGTTACGACGGATAATGCACACTCTATTTTTAGTTTAAGGAATGAATTTGAATCCTCTATTTGAACGCAGCGCACTGGTATTTGATCAACAAGGCATCAAACAGTTACAAGATTCACATGTATTAGTTGCAGGTGTGGGTGGTGTGGGTGGATTTGTTATTGAGGCTTTGGCAAGAGCGGGTGTGGGGGAATTAACCATTATCGATCACGACAGTGTCAGTCCTTCTAACCTTAATAGACAGATTATTGCGCTAAACTCGACCGTTGGGTTAAACAAAGCCGAGGTTATGGCTCAGCGCATCACGGATATTAATCCTGATTGTAAAGTAAATGTCAGCAAACAATTTATACGTCCAGAAGATATGGACACTTTATTAAGTGTGGATTTTGATTATGTGGTTGACGCTATCGATAGTTTAAATTGCAAAGTTGCCTTAGTCGTTACGGCTTTACAGAAAGGTTTGCCAACGGTTTCAAGTATGGGCGCAGGCCGTCGTATCGATCCTTCAAAAATTGTCTTGGCTGACATTTCAAAAACCCACGGCTGTGCATTAGCCCGTAATATGCGACAGCGCCTAAAGAAACAACGATTTTCTAAAGGGCTAATGACCGTTTTTTCAACGGAATTACCTAAGGAACCTGGGCCAATGGAAGAGATCGAAGGAGCTCGTGGTCGTGTGGTCAATGGAACAGCGAGTTACATGCCGGGTATTTTTGGTTTAATGCTTGCGGGTTACGTAATCCAGCAACTTGCCAGATTTGAATTGAAAAACTAAGCAGGCCTGCTTACTTTTCATATTTGTTTTATTGATCCCAACCTTTTTTTATACAATCTTTTTACCGCAAGAGTTATATGAGCCAGAACCAGAGAAGTTACTTAACTAGCCTGAAACTTGGCTATGGTCTTATTGATGCTTTGCAGAAGCAGGGTTATAACCGTGAACTTTTCGGTAAAGATTTGATTGCGGGTATCACGGTTGGAATTTTAACCATTCCGATTTCAATGGCCTTGGCAACGGGTATTGGTGTTTCTCCTATTTATGGCCTGTATACGGCCATTGTGGCCGGTATATTTACTGCATTAGCCGGTGGGTCTCGGTTTAGTATTGCCGGCCCGACGGCATCGTTTGTTATTTTGTTAATACCCATAACCGAGGCATACGGGCTATTAGGCTTAATCCTTGTTTCATTGCTCACAGGCTTTTTGCTGATTCTCATGGCGTTTCTCCGCTTTGGACGGTGGATTGAGTACATTCCTGAGGCCATTACACTTGGATTCACCACCGGAATTGCCACCCTAATTATTTTCTTACAGATGAAGGACTTTTTTGGACTGCAACTGATTGATTCACCTAGTGACTTTATACAACGTCTCTGGATTATGTTTCAAAGCATGGAGTCTTGGCATTGGGAATCAACAGTCGTTGGGTTTTCTACTCTGGTTTTCATGGTGTTATGGCGACGTCTTAAAATCCCCTTACCCGGTCATTTACCTGGACTCGTGTTAGCCTCAATTGCAGTTTATTACTGGAACTTACAAGGCGCTCAAATTCTAACGGTAGGCGAGTTATTCGACCAACTTCCGCATTATTTTCCAAGCTTTCAAGGTGTGTGGATTTTTAACCGTATCGCTGAAATGAATTCGCCCGAGATTTGGGAGATGTTTAAGGTTTTACTACCTGTCGCGTTTGCTTTGGCGATTCTTGGGGCCATGGAATCGGTTTTTTGTGCGGTTGTACTGGATAATGCTGCGGGGACACGCCACTCGCCAAACAGTGAGTTGTTAGGACAAGGTATTGGTAATGTTTTGTCGCCTTTGTTTGGTGGGTTTGCGTCTAGTGGTGCCATTGCCCGTTCAATTACCAATTTACGTGCAGGGGCCGTGTCGCCTATCTCAGGGGTTATTCATGCGCTGGTTGTGTTGTTTGCGATCTACTTTTTGGCCGGTTTATTAATGCACTTACCGATGCCTGCTATGTCCGCTTTATTGATCTTGGTTGCCTGGCGGATGAGTGAGTTCCCGCGAGCCATAGCATTAATTAAAGGTCAGAGTAACGATACTTGGGTGTACTTAACCTGTTTTCTCATTATTCTCGTTTTTGATGTCGTTGTTGCCGTGACGATTGGAATGGTGCTTGCATCGATCTTGTTTGTCAAAGAGATCGCAGAAATGACCAAGCTTCAAGATATCCACCAAGACAAGCGTTATCGCAGTGAAGTGATGCCAGAGAACTGGAGCTTTTACCGTATTCAAGGTCCTTTGTTTTTTGCTGCGGCAGACCGCTTATTTTCAGAGTTATCGGAAACCTTGGTGAGTAAGAAGGGGATTGTTATTCAAATGGATGCGGTGACTATTTTAGACACAGGTGGATTGTCTGCGTTGCGACGCTTTGTGAATTACGCACAAGCGAATGGCGTTGAGGTCTATTTGAGCGAGTTGCAGTTTCAGCCACTACGAACGTTAGCGCGTTACGGTTTATCAAACTTTGGTGAGCACTTTCAGTTGTTCTCCAGCTTGGAAGACGCCCAAAAAGCGGTGAGTACGTTTGACTCTGAACCCGATTTATCAGAGAGTAAAGCAACGGCGTGAATTGAGGCACGTTCGTTAGAAACGAACCTCAATTTACGGTGTTTAATCCCACATGTTTTTTAGGTAGTGACCGGTATGCGATGCTTCGCAGGCCGCGATCTCTTCTGGCGTTCCGGTGGCAACAATCTGTCCTCCACCTGAACCGCCTTCTGGGCCTAAATCCACAATCCAATCTGCGGTTTTAATCACATCCAAATTGTGTTCAATAATCACAATGGTATTGCCTTGATCACGCAAGTGACGAATTACCTTCAATAACAGTTCAATATCATGGAAATGCAGGCCGGTCGTCGGTTCATCCAGAATATACAGCGTATTACCGGTATCGCGTTTAGAGAGTTCTTTGGCCAATTTGACACGTTGCGCTTCACCACCCGAAAGGGTCGTCGCACTTTGCCCCAGTTTAATGTAGCCCAATCCAACGTCCATAAGTGTTTGCAATTTGCGTGCTAACACCGGAATGACATCAAAGAAAGCACGAGCGTCTTCAACGGTCATTTCCAATATCTGGTGAATGTTTTTACCTTTGTACTCAACTTGCAAGGTTTCACGGTTGTAACGTGCGCCTTTACAGGTGTCACAAGGGACGTACACATCGGGTAAAAAGTGCATTTCTACTTTAATGACACCGTCCCCTTGGCAGGCTTCACAGCGTCCACCCTTAACGTTAAAACTGAATCGTCCCGGCGTATAACCTCGCGTACGAGATTCAGGGGTTGCAGAAAGCAATTCACGAATGGGTGTAAACAATCCTGTGTAGGTGGCCGGATTAGAGCGCGGGGTGCGGCCAATCGCACTTTGGTCGATGTTTACCGATTTATCAAAATGCTCCATGCCCGATACCGATTTATGCGGTGCAACATTTTGTTCAGCACCATTGAGCATATTGGCGGCGAGTTTGGAGAGGGTAGCGTTAATTAAGGTCGATTTACCCGATCCTGAAACCCCTGAAATACAAGTGAGCAGGCCTGCTGGAATTTGCAAAGTCACATCTTGCAGGTTATTACCGCTGGCCCCTTCAATGGTGAGCCATTTATCTTTTTCAGGTTTTAAGCGTTCGCCCGGCACCTCTATTTTGCGCGCACCACTTAAGAACTGACCTGTTAACGAGTTAGGGTTGTCCATGACCTCTTGAGGGGTGCCTTCGGCCATAATCCGTCCGCCATGAATCCCCGCGCCAGGTCCAATATCCAAGACATAATCAGCGGCACGAATTGCATCTTCATCGTGTTCAACCACAATGACGGTATTGCCTAAGTCACGTAAGTGCGTCAACGTTGAAAGTAGGCGATCGTTATCACGCTGATGCAAGCCAATAGAGGGTTCATCCAGTACATACATGACACCCACCAGGCCTGCGCCAATTTGACTGGCTAAACGAATACGTTGTGCTTCACCACCGGAAAGCGTTTCCGCGCTTCGACTAAGCGATAGGTAGTTTAAGCCGACATTCACCAAAAAGCTTAAACGGTCGTGGACTTCTTTAATAATTTTGTCGGCAATTTTGCCTTTCGCACCGGTCAGCTTTACGTCGGAAAAGAATTGATGGATGTCATTAATCGGCAGTTCCGTTAACGACGGCAGTGTACGTTCGCCCACAAATACATTGCGTGCGGCCAGATTTAGACGAGTTCCTTCGCAAGATGGGCATTTTGTGGTCACACGAAACTTGTCCAGTTCATCACGAACCGTCTTACTTTCTGTTTCCGCAAAGCGGCGCTCCATATTGGGAATAACCCCTTCAAAACGGCGAGTGTCGCTGTACTTGCCGTGTGGCAGTGGAATTTTTTTACTGCCTGAGCCATATAAAATAATTTTTTGTTGTTCTGCTGAAAGTGCTTCCCAAGGGGTTTCAACATCAAACTGATAGTAGTCAGCCACGGCTTTAAGGATGTCGTAATAGTATTTATGACGGCGATCCCAGCCACGAATTGCGCCGCCGGCTAAACTGAGTTCGGGGTGATTAATAATGCGTTTTGGATCAAAGTTGTCTTTTACCCCTAAGCCATCGCAAGTTGGGCAAGCGCCGTGTGGGTTGTTGAACGAGAAAATACGCGGCTCTAATTCCGGTACCGAGTAGCCACATTGTGGGCATGAGAACTTTTCAGAGAACAGCAGTTCAAAGTCGTCCTCTTCATCCATCGGTAAGACTTGGGCAATGCCTTCGGCTAAACGCAGGGCGGTTTCAAACGATTCCGCTAAACGTTGCTTCATATCGGCACGGACTTTAAAGCGGTCAACAATCACTTCAATATTGTGTTTCTTGTTTTTATCCAGCTCGATTTGGCCGTCTAATTCACGCACTTCACCATCAATACGCACCCGTACAAACCCCTGCGCTTGCAACTCATCCAGTAGCGTATGGTGTTCGCCTTTTTTGCCACGCACCACCGGTGCAATTAATAGACACTTTGTTCCCTCAGGCAGTTCCAGTGTGTGGTCAACCATCTGGCTAACGGTTTGCGCTTCTAGGTCGTTATGGTGGGTTGGGCAACGAGGTGTGCCCGCGCGGGCAAACAATAAGCGCAGATAGTCGTAAATTTCGGTGACGGTTCCCACCGTAGAGCGTGGATTGTGCGAGGTCGATTTTTGTTCGATGGAAATCGCCGGTGACAGACCTTCAATATGGTCAAGGTCGGGTTTTTCCATAACCGATAAGAATTGGCGAGCGTAAGTCGAAAGCGATTCGACATAACGGCGTTGGCCTTCGGCATAGATGGTGTCAAACGCGAGTGAAGATTTTCCAGAACCAGACAGGCCTGTGATAACGATTAACTTGTCCCTTGGCAGAGTCACGTCAATGTTCTTAAGGTTGTGGGTACGAGCCCCCTGGATAATGATTTCTTCTAACATCGGTGAATGCCATCTTTTTAAAAGAAATCATTATAAACGACAGCGGTTTGATAAACCTAATGTGGAATGAATATCTTGCCAGTAATTTGCACGCGAAGCTCGGTTTTGCCTGCTTGCATAACCGGAGCCGCCATATCACTCATGACACGGGCGGTGCTCATATAATTTTCGGCGTAAGGTTGGCCTTGGTTTGGCAGGTCGATGCGGGTTTCAACGAGCTGATAGTGTTTGGCGTCAAAACTCTGAGCAATGTGCTTGGCTTTGGTTTGATAATGCTTCAAGGCTTTATCAAGCAATTGCGTTTTGGCTTGTTGTTGTTTTGCATCCGAAACCGAAAAACGCATGGACTGATAAGTCAGGAACGGTTGAATCTTCTCAAGTAATGTTGGCAGGCCTGCTTGGTTTGCTGTGCGAATGGTTAAACTTTGTTGACCTTGCCAATGGGTAATAACAAGCTTTTTGTCATAAACCGGATTGACATTGTACTGTCCCGTTTGCAGCTCAATATCGTTAACGCCTTTCAAAACTTGATTGGCGGCCTGCATTTTTTGATTAATGGCCTGCATGACTAAATCGGCGGTTGGTGCTTGCGTGACATAGCGAAAGGTAACTGCCACTAAATCGTTATCAACGCGGGCATTTTCGGTGACGGCAAAATGAATCGAATGGCCACGCTCTTGGTCATCGTTAGCTTGAATGGGCGCAGTAAATAGCAAGGTACTAAACGCAAATATTAGCAGGCCTGCTGAAAAACAGCTTCGTTGAGAATTAAGAATGTTTGTCATTAAAGGGTCTCCAGTAAACGATTCTATTTAGAACAAGCGAAAGGGTTTCTAAAATCTGAGTGTAGGGTTCAATTATGGCCGTGTCAAATTAACTAGAATGTTATAATTTGCGCTTTAATTTTAAACTCGAATAGCAATCGATTGTGTGACGCAGTAAGCCGGGGTAAAAGCCCAATGGTTTTTCTGATTAATATCGCTTCTCTGCTTCGCAACCCCAGATAAGGAATCCTGAATGTCCATTGTGAGTGCTCAAGGTAGTATGAGCCCAACTGAACGCCGTGCCGCCTTTTCCATTGCAGGTATCTTCTCAACTCGAATGTTAGGGTTGTTTATGATTTTTCCGGTGTTTGCGCTGTTTGCTGAGGCCGAGTTCTCAGAAGTCACCGGGCTACAAATTGGTATTGCGATGGGGATTTACGGTTTAACTCAAGCGCTGTTGCAGATTCCGTATGGCATGTTGTCCGATAAATACGGCCGTAAACCACTCATGATTTTAGGCATGCTGGTGTTTATGGCAGGTTCGGTTATCTGTGCCTTAGCCGACTCCATCGAGATGATGATTATTGGTCGTGCCATTCAAGGAATGGGCGCGGTGGCTGCGGTATTAATGGCTTCGGTGGCTGACTTAGTCACAGAAAAATATCGTCTGCGTGCCTTGTCGATAGTGGGTATTACCATTGGTCTGTCCTTTACGCTTTCTTTGATTGCGGGGCCGGTGTTAGCCTCGCTGTTTGGCGTGCGCGGTATTTTCTGGATTATTGGTTTGCTCGCCGTCATTGGTATTTTATTGGTGATTTTTGCCCTGCCAAAAATTGAGAATCAAACCTTTCAACGTGAAGCCGGAACCGATACCAGTCAGTTTGGTGAAATCTTGCGTGATAAACAATTGTTAAGACTCGATTTAGGGGTGTTTATTTTGCACGCTATGCTAACCGCCATGTTTATTGTGGTGCCGTTGGCGTTACGTGATGGCGCTCAATTAGACGTGCTGGATCACTGGCACGTTTATCTACCCGTCATGCTGTTGTCGTTTGTGTTGATGGTGCCGTTTATTATTCAAGCAGAAAGCCGTGACCGAATGAAACCGATTTTTATCGGTGCGGTGGCCACCTTGGCATTGGTACAAATTGGCTTTATGAACGTTCACGAAGGGTTCTGGGCGCTGTTTGTTTTACTGTTAATTTTCTTTACTGCGTTTAACCTGCTTGAAGCCTCCTTACCGTCATTGGTGGTGAAGCTGGCACCGGCGGATAAAAAAGGCACCGCCAGTGGCGTGTTCTCAACCAGTCAGTTTTTAGGGGCGGCTGTGGGGGGCGTATTAGGGGGATATTTTTATCAGCATTATGGTTATAATGGGGTCTTTATTTTCACCACTTTGATCGGTGCAGCGTGGTTTATTGCCGCAATTACAATGCAAAAACCGCTGCCGTTAAGTATCGCTTCTGTGCCATTAGAGAACATTTCAGAGAGTGAAGTAGAAGGCCTTAAAACCAAGCTGTTAGCCTATGATGGCATCTACGAAGTGGTTGTTCTACCGGAAGAGAGTCGAATCTTCTTCAAGGTAGACAGAAAAGTCTTGAATGAAGAGACGCTCATTAACTATATAGAACAAAGTAAAAATTAGTCTGGTTTGCGCAATATCAAACGAAACAGATTGTATTAACTAATTGAAAAGAGAATATCTATGCGCGGTGTAAACAAAGTAATTTTAGTCGGTACTTTAGGAAGAGACCCTGAAGTAAAGTATGCAGCCAACGGTAATGCCATTACCAACTTGAATGTGGCAACCAGTGAGCAATGGAACGATAAGGCATCGGGTCAAAAGCAAGAGAAAACCGAATGGCACCGCGTGGTTATTTTTGGCAAATTAGCCGAAATTGCAGGCCAGTACTTAACCAAAGGATCGCAAGTTTATCTAGAAGGTAAGTTACAAACGCGTAAGTGGCAAGATCAAGCTTCAGGGCAAGATCGTTATAGCACGGAAGTGGTCATTGATGGTTTCTCTGGCAGCATGCAGATGCTTGGTGGCCGTCAAGGTGGAGGCGATGCGCAGTTTGGTGGTGCGCCGCAACAAGGCGGTCAGCAAGGTGGTATGAACCAAAACCGTAATCAGGGCGGCTACCAGCAGCCACAACAAGCGGCACCAATGGGAATGGGCAATCAAATGGGTGGCCAGCCTATGAACCAAGGTGGATTCCAGCAACCTCAGCAAGGACCTATGGGTGGCGCACAGCAAAATCCAATGGGTGGTCAGCCACAAAAAGCACCGGCCTATGTGCCAAATGATTTTGATGACGATGATGTGCCATTCTAACCCGTCATAAAGCATAATCGATACGTTTTTCATTGTGTTTTTTTGGGTTTGGTGATGTTGGATCGATATTCTTGTATAGAACTTTGCAGAATCTAAATACTTGTTTTCATTAAATGTAATGTAGATTATCCTAAGGATTACTTGGTTTTTTGTTTACCATTGAATGCAGTTGTAATATGATAATATCAATTTTTGTGTTGGGTTTGAATGCTGCTTTGATTGGAGTTTTTCTTTACCAATTTAAGTGCGCCATTAAAGTTAGTTAATGGTGTATGTTTTAAAATTTAATGTCTTAGTACGTCAGAACGCCTTGGGTTTTCAAGGGGGCGTATAAAGGTCAGATAAATTTATTTTTAATCTTTCCATCTGTTTTAAGTAACTTAAAGGTGTTAATCGCATGAGTTCTATGGTCAAAGTTCTATTTATATTTTATATTTCGGTGTTCGCTTTATCTATGGCGGGCTGTTCAAGTACACCTGATTATTTAGTTGGTCCTAAAGATACGGTTGATGAAAATCGTGTGGTTCAAAATCAATATCAAAACAAGTTGATTGTATATCGAGCGAAAAATGAAGAGGATAATGGTAATGATTCCGTCATAGTCTCTGATAATAGTCGTATTGTTGGTGGGGTTATGCAAGGTCAGTTTTTAGACGTTAATATCTGTTATTCAGACAATGATATCGCACTGCAAACAGCAGACAATGCTAAGCAAGCGGTTAAGGTGTTGCCAGGTTTAGACTATGAGCAATATATTAAAATTGTCAGTGTAAAAGATGGCGAAATTACATACGAGCGTGTTAACGCCTCTATCGCTAAAGAAGAGCTGGGTGATTATGAGTATCAATCGTTTTTAGTTAACAGAAGCCGTCCACTTTGTGAAGCAAAACAAGATGTGATTCTTAAAGAACTTCAGCTTGGCGCAGATGCTCTATTTAAATTTGGGGGTTCTGAACTAAGCAGCATTCTCGCTAGCAGTCGTCTAGATAAACTAGTTGATCAGATTAATGAAATGAAGTTAAAAATAACCAAAATTATTGTTATTGGTCATACGGATAGAATTGGATCAAACGAGATTAATCAGAAGTTGTCTGAAGAACGTGCTCAAACGATTGTTTCGTACCTGAAAAGTAATGGTATTACAGGTGAGATTCAATCACTAGGTTTAGGCAGTGCTGAACCTGTTACTAAAAACTGTTCAAAGGCACTTCCTCGTGCGGAGCTTATTGAATGTTTACAACCGGACCGAAGAGTAAATGTTCAGTTGTGGGGCGATTATAAAGAGGTTGTTCAATAATAGTTAAGCCGCAAGTAAATCAATAATAAATAGAAACTAATAAAAAATTGGCAGGATCTTAAGATGGCAACCACTTATCAAGTAATCGTTCAAAATTCTGAAGGCGTATTAAGCTCACAAGCCGTGGGTGAAGATACCGTTACAATAGCAGCACAGCCGAATACAGCAATAGAACTTAGACAAATAGACACGGGTGTTGCTCCACAAGAGGCATTGTTTCAACGAAACAATGGTGATTTGCAAGTTTGGATGGGCAATAAAGAGGCAATTGGCGAGCCTGACTTAGTTATTTCAGACTTTTATAAAATTGATAATCCTCCATCATTTGTAGGTTTAGCAGAAGACGGTTCATACTATAATTTTGTACCTCAGTCAGGTCTTAAAGATGGCTTGTTGTTAGAGCTTGAAGAAAGTGAAAGCGTATTTCAAAGTCTTGGTTATGATAACGTTTTTTCAGTATTTCCACTGTGGCCAGTACTGTTAGGGGCAGGCCTGCTGGGTGCCGCTATTGCTGACAATAATAGTGGCGGTGGTCGTTCTGCTACTGCGGATACTATGGCACCTGATGCGCCTGTGATTGATCCAACTAATGGCCAAGAGATAACCGGAACAGCAGAAGCTGGCAGTATGGTTAATGTAGACGTAGATGGTGATGGTATTGCAGACTACACAACCACGGCAGGTGAAGATGGAAGTTGGAGTGTTGACCCAGAGCCAGACCTTGCTGATGGTACTGAAGTAACGGCTACCGC
>JGI997J19993_1000451_pt1 | contig 11478 bp, 18 predicted proteins | sample Etolagbewater25m_FD_19993 | JGI IMG/M metagenome (IMG submission 19993)
TTTAGTTTCTTTAGATATTGCCATTATATAAGCCTATATACTTGTAAAGTCTGTAGTATCTATAGCACTCGTAAGTTGTACCACGTCATTATCATCTACAGCTTCATTTTTAACTAAACTGTAGTACACATTAAAGAAGTCCGTCCACATTTGTGCAGGAGCTACTATACCACCAGCACCTAATACACCTAGCATATCCCCATTAGCCTCTAATGCTTTTATTCTTCTATTATGCAGTACTTGAGCAGTTAGTTGATTACTTTGGTTATTAGTGTATGCTATATCAGCTTCAGTTTTAGCTACTTGCCTCTCTTGTACTTTAATTTTAACAGCTGTGTCTGCTTCTTTATTAAGCATATCTCTTTCCATAGTATCTATTTGTTTTTCTTTAAGTGAAACTTCTCTCTCTTGTAGAGTTACCTGTACATCATTTGCTTTATCTTTTCTAGAAGTACTCGCTAGTATTTCTAATTTATTAGCTTCTGATAGTTCTATATCTTTCTCTATTTTACTAGCTTGTCTCTGTGTAACACTTCTTTGAGCTTGTTTATTTTCAACTTCTTCTTGGTTAAGGGCATCTCTTCTATCACTCTCTTTAATACTGTTAGCTATATCAGTTTCTATTTTACTAGCCTGTCTTTCAGTTACTGATTTCTGTGCTTGCTTAATAGCTATATCCACTATATTAGTAGCATTTCTTCTTGTATTTTCATCTTTAGCTACCTCTATATCAGTTTCCACTTTAACTACTTGCCTAGCTTTTTCAGTTATTTGAACATCTTTTAAACTTAACTCTTTAGTAGTTATAGATTCTCTTCTAGCATCCTCATTAGTTGCTAACCTAATATCATTCTCTACCTTAGATATTTGCCTTTCTGTCAAGCTTAATTGAGCAGACTTAATCTCTAACTCTTTCTCTTTAATAGCTATATCTGCTTCTATCTGTTTTTCACTTAGTATAAATTGCATAGACTGTGCTATTACACTCTGCATGGATCCAAGATATACATTTGCATAGTCAGGACCTTTAATTCTATTCTTAGAGTACTGATCATCTAGGTGAGCAGTTACTGCGTCCATAAGCTTATCAAATACACCTGAACCAGTTAATGTACCATCTGTTAAATCTTCTATTGTTATATCTGCCATACTATACATCCTCCGCTACTACTACAATTACAAAGTCTTTAGAATTTGCATGTAAGTTTATAAAGGTTAAATCCCACTCACTTAAAAGTGTACCTGAAGGGCTAACATTGCTAACGTATACGTCATAACCATCAGTTACTGTCTTACTAGAATCAGTAGTTATTCTAGCTAATCTCTGTACTTCTGTAGGTGAAGCATCCTCAGTCTCATCTATGTATATCTCATAACTTCTACTAGTAACTTGAGAAGTAGTTTTTGCATCCTCATTAGTATACATAGGTACTTGGGTCAATCCTGCACCATTAGTAATTGTGCTGCTTGTACTTGCACCTAAACTATCTAGTGTATCTCTAAAGAACCTAGTCTTTTTATATGTCTGTGCTACCCCATAATCGTATGGTTCAAATGTTACTGTACCCATTATTAAACTCCTTATGTCTAAATAATAAAACCTCCAACTATGTGGAGGCTCTATATTAAGACTTTGCTTGTTTAGCTAATCTTGCTTTAGCTGCTTCTTCATCTGTCTCTAAGATGTCTATTGTAAACTTCTTAGTCATTCTACCATTAGGTATAACATTACCCTCTCTGTCCTTAGCCATAGCAGGTATCTCAATACTTTTAAGGTTATCTATATGTATTTGTTGTAACCACCACTCTTTACCAATAGGTATAACTCTAGCATCTCCAAAGAAACTGTTTCTTACTGCACTGTAAGTAGTACTCATTTCTCTCTCTTTTGGGTCATTGTTATATACAATTACTTTACTTCTTTTAAGTCCTCTTTGTATAATCTCCCTTCTTTTATCTAATTTTGTAGTAGGTCTTTTAATTCTATTATTAGTCCGAGTAACTTCTAAGTCTAAATCATATCCGTCATTAATATTAGTACTATCTTTTATTACTACTTTTGGTTCAGTATCTTCTACCTCTACTTCACCATTTAGAACTGCATCTACCTTAGCTTGTAACTTATCATCACCTATTCTACTGTTAAACTTAATACCTAATTCTTTTGCTTGGATTTCCAAGTCTTCTCTATTTATTTCCATATTTATATCCTTAAAACTATGAGATTATTTATATAGCGGACGTTTACTCCGCTCACGTTAAAGAGAGGTGTTACCCTCTCTCACCTATAACTATGCAGTTACATCAGCCATTGTAGCTGGACCGTTAGTGTTTATTCCACCTGAACCGTATTGACCAATACCAATATCAGTTGCACATGTCTCAACTCTAAGTAACTTAGATTGATCTAGTATAATACCAGCATAGAACCAATTAACTGAGAAGAAACCTTTAAGACCAAATTTATCTGCTTGTTCAACAGCACCTGGAGCTTTAGATTTAAACTTCATTTTTCCCCATCCTTGTAGACCTACAGTTGCGAACGCACCTTCAGTTGGACATAGAATTGGGTAAACATTAAATTTTGATCCATCATTAGCAAGTGTACCTGTATATCCAGCAGGGATAGCAGCACCAGCACCAATAAACTTCATAGCTCTCTCAGANTCAATAAATCTCATTTCATCAATAGCACCAACTTCTTGGTCTAGTAATGTAGCAGCTGAACCATATTGGTTAACTGGAATCCATGCAGGTCTTGAGTGCATATCAGCAACACCTTGTAAGTCATACTTAATTTCAGGACCAACAATACCAATGTATGAAGCATTAATAGTTTTAGTATCTACTTTAGTTGAACCAGTAACAATAGAAGTATACTTTCTAGCTCTATTAGAAACTAGAGTAGCAACAATCTTTCTTACGTCATCATAACCAATAACTGAATCTGCATCATCATTGTCACCGCACCTGTATCTGTAGTATCTTGACCTACAGTAGCTCTTGAAGTAGCTGAACCAACATAATACACATTAGCACCACTTAGCATATCTTTTTGGATAAGGTCTTCATTAACTTGCTTAGCAGCATCACCTAGCATCTCTCTATATATCATTTGAGTTTTATCTTCTGAAAATAGCTCAACTTCATCAGTGTACTCTAAGAACAGTCCAAATCTATTAAACGATACTTCACCAGTTTTCTTAGTTACTACAACTCTATTAACGTCATTAGCACCTTCACCAAGTACTGGAAGTCCTGATGTAATATTACCAATATCTCTATTTGAACCATATAGATTACCATCTGAAGCATCNCCATCTTTATTTAGACCAGCANCTGNAACACCTGCACCATCTAAAATTTGTTCCCACATAGAGATTTTAAATGTCTTACCATACTTTTGAGGCATAGATTTACTATCTGCAAATTGCCCATAAATTAAATTAGCTGTAGCAGCCTTTACACCTGCTCTATCATAGTGATGTGTTATTGTGTTTGCACCTGAAGTACTATTAGTACCATTACCATATACGTGACTCATGTTATTTCCTTATTATAGTCATTAAGACATCATTACCTGTTTATAGAATTTGTCATATTCTTCATCTGACATATTCACAAAATCTGGTTCTTTAGTCTTTTGTTTTGTTGCCTTTGATTTAGTAGTAGCAGCAGCTCTACGCTTCTTACTAACTGACTTCTCTCTTTGCACCTTATTTGCTTTCTCAAGCTCAGCCCTTTTAACTTGTTGCTCACTTAAGATTCTACCAGCCTCAATATAGTATTCTAACTTTGACTTTCTACCTTGATCCAAGAACTCTAATCTAGCAGCTTCTGGAGCTACCTTCTCATAAATACCATTCTTAATGTCATTATGTAATCCTTGGATCATTCTTGGGTTCTCAGCTAGTTTACTTTGAGACTCTTTATCCCATAAGTNATTNACNACCTTAACAGTAGTTGCATACTCTGGATCATTAGATATACTCTTCTCAATCTCTTTAAGATTAGCAGTTACTTCATCTTCACCATAGAGCTTACTCTCATATTTTACATTTTCGTCTAAACTTAGAGTGTCTATCTTGCTATCCTGAATAACTTTCGCTATTGCAGCTTCATCACCTCTCTTAATATCAATTAATAGTCCTATATCTGCATCAGTAAGTCCATGCTCTTTAGCTGCACTTACCATTCTTCTATAAGGAGCAATGTCTGCCATTTTCTTCTTATAGTTAGCTCCCATACTAGCCATCTGATACACTTCATCAAGTGACTTAACTGGTATATCCATACCATCAGCTCTTACTGGTCGTAGGGTTTCAGTAGTAGTTGTTTTCTCTTCAACTTCAGTTTGTTCTTCTGGTTCATCAGCACCTTCAGAGTCTTCAGTATCAGTTTCTTCATCTACAGTATCGGAGTCCTCATCATCATCAGATTCATTATCAGTATCTTCATCTTCGTCAAGATCTTCCTCTGTTTCCTCTTCAGCTTCATCAGATTGTTCCGTATCTTCTACTTCCTCTTCTTCATCAACACTNGCATGCTTTTCTTCAAATGATGCTTTCTCTAACTCATCATCTTCCATCATCCAAGCTCTTTCTTCCTCTGGGGACATATCCCCAAATTCCGCTAATGGATTATCACCCATACTACACTCCTACTTCTTCTTCAAGTGTAGGTACATCTTCACCTGTCATTTCAGCTTTCTCACCTTCTTCAAGTGCTATCTTAGCTTTACTACCTAACATTTCTACAGTCATCAACCATCTACTTAGTACACTCACACCTAATAGAGTATCCTCTACCATTTTCCTACCGTCTCCAGTACTTGTACTTAGCATACCTAATTGGTTCTCTGCAAAGTTTGTCATAAACCCTTTCTCAATAAGAACTTCAAAGTCCTTATTCTTACTCAAATTCTCATAAGCCTCATATAGCTCAGCCGCTAACTCATTGTTGTCCATTAAGTTAGTATTTGGTTTGTCTTTAATCATCATACTCATGTTAAAGGTCCTTTCCTAATTGTTTAATAATCTAACATTCTTTTAATGACATAGGTTGCTTGGTCATGACTGCATTATATTAACTAAATTCTTAAGAATTAATTAATTACTACCTAGCATACGCTAGAGATGCTTCAGGCACATTAACCTGTCCATACTTCATTTGGTTCTCTTCGACCTGTATAGTGTCTTGTACAGCTTGTTTAACTATATCAGGATTAACACCAGAATCTATTAATGCTCTTGGGTCAGCACCATCTTGTAATGCCATTAACACTTTACTATACTCTTCTTGCATACCTTGACTATTTGCTAGACTTTCCATTACTTCTTCCTTTATTACATTTCTTCTTTTTCTTCATACTATTTCCTTTCTTTTTACCTTCATAGAAGTGAGTAATAGTATTACCCTCTCCTGAACCATAAGCTAAACTATTCATTAGAATAAATCCTGATATGCAATAGACCATGAGGTAATAGCATCCCCTGCTCCACCTACTAACTCTCTTTTAACAATCACATACTCATCTGTAGGATTAGCTTTAACACCTAACTTCTCAAAGTCAAGAGATACACTAGCTACACCTGTACCACTTGAAGGTACTGCTAGATTAGTACTAAATACTCTCCTACCTGCAGCTAATCCACCTGTAATATCAACTAAGTTTACAGTATCATTATACTCCAATACACTACCAGAATCAATAGCTGTCCAAGTACCGCTTATAGTACCTTCAGGAAATATATACATTTCTATTTTGTATAGTCCTTCTGAACCAGTACTAAATTCAGCATTAAGTAACCTACTTCTTACTTTATTAGGGTAGTTTCCAAATGTCTTCATACTTCTAAAGGCTACAACAGGTAATCCAGCAACATCCCCTGCAACCGCCCTCTCACCATCACTAAAGAATGGTTCATCTTGTAGACCTGTATCATTACCATATGTTTGAGCATTCCAAGAACCACTTAATACAAAACAACCTGCATGACTACTCTCACACTTCATAGTAAGTACTGCTGAACCAACATGAGTTCTATCTAGTAAGTTATTATCTGTTTTAAAAGTATGTAGTAATACCCACTTATCTCCATCAAAATACTCATAGCTAATATTACCTACACCTAAATACCCGAACCTAATTCTATACCTAGTTATCTTGTCTACATTTACTGGAGCACTGACTACCTGTAATACATCTGGTTCAGGGTTAATAACATTTGTACCATCCCAACTTGCAGTACTTGATCCAAATACATTCCTATAACCTACTACAAAGTCACCGTCTTTATACCCTATAAATACCCCATCATATACATCATATAACCCTATGTATGTAGTACCACTTGTATATGTACCATTAAACCCTGCTGTGAAGTATGTCTCTATAGTCTGAGCAGTCTTATACCTTAATGCAGACATAGTTCTTACTACATCATTAGTATCTCCACTCACTTTTAGTAGTGATCTATTAAACTGTGCTTGAGGGCTGCCACTAGTTTTAACTCTTCTAGAACTCAATGGGTGATCAAATGTTAATGAAATCTGTGGAGAAGCATTGCTTACTTTTAATCCACCAAATAACCCTACTTCTACCTCATTACCTAATCCGTCCACTATCTTACTGTTTTTTAAATAACTCATGTACTCTCCTTATATTATGTACCACTGTGAACCATTACTTATTAACTTGACACTCTCTAAGTTACCTAGTAAAAACTCACTTCTATCATCTATCAACTCTGAACCAATAATAGTAACTGTACTACTTGTATTATCAATTCTCTTAATATTAACTACTTTACCTGTTTCACCTATAGCAGTAGGAATACTTATCTCTATATCACTACTAGCATTTATAAATGAAGCATACATGCGTGTATCTATTGAACCAGTACTAGTTAGAGTCTCTATTTCATTTCCACTATTTGGTTCGCTGTTTACCCATTGTCTACCATTAAAACTTAATACTTGTCCACTCTGAGGATTACTAATCTTAGCTTGTTTACTACTTATAGCAGGTACTATTTGACTAGTAGCTTGATTAGCACTAGCAGCAAATGTAGGTAACTCTTTCTTAACTTGTTTCTCTAGTTTAGTATTAGTATACTTCTCTACTAACTTCTCTAACTCATTAATACTTACACTTTTACCATCTTTACCATTCTTTCCATCTTTACCATTAATACCATTCTTACCATTTATCCCTGGTTTACCATCTACACCATCTTTACCTGGAGCACCTCTAAAGTCCTGAGCATCTACGTACTTCTTTACTTCTTTAGGTATACTACTAATAGTCTTATCTACATACTTACTTATATCGTCTTGTATGAACTTCTCTACGTACTTATAATCTACTATTCCTTGGTTCCCGTCTTTACCATCACGACCATCTCTACCATCTATACCATCTTTAGGTACTCTAATCTTACTTACTTTATCAGTAACTATTTTAGTTAACTCTTTAGTTAGTTTACTGACTTCTTTGTTTATATCACTAGTAGATGCCTTAGCACCTATTAGTTGATCCAACTTAAGTAACTTACTATTCTGTTTCTCTAAAGTATCTAGTACTATTTCTAAGGTTTCTTCCATTACATAGCTCCTAATTGTTTATTTAGACTCTTGGCTCTCTCTTTAAGAATATCACCTCTAGTTTTTTCTTCCTGCTTCTGTAACTCATGTAACTTATCGGCACCACTCTCTTTCTCTAAGAACTGTAAAGCTTTCATATCTGCATCTTCTTTAGATACTGCTGCTTTAGCTAGTTCACTTTGAGTCTTAGCTTTTTTAAGTTCTACATCTACTGCATTCTCCATACCTTTAGCTCTTTCATTAGCTATCTCTGCCTCTAATTTAGCTATCTGTAACTCTTGCATTTTCATAGCTACTGGATCAGGTTGTGGTTCATATTCCTCTATTAACTTAGCAGCATCTGGGAGTCTCATTAACCTCAAGTGCTCTGCTCTTAAAAGCTTTCTTATTTGAGGATCTTCATTAGGACCCATAGTTTGTATTAAGAATGCTAACTCTTGAGCCTTAGCAGCATTATCCTCTGTAGTAGTAACTTGTATGTCTATATCTATATTACCTTCTAAGTCATCTCTCTTAATCTCAACAAACTCATCATTAGTTATCCTCATAACTTGACTCTCTTCTAAGAACTCTGCATTATATGCCATCCACTTTCTCATAAGAGGTTTAACTAAGTTCTCTGCTATATTTCTAACTATATTTAGTCTTCTAGTACTTGTAGCATCTAAAGCACCTCTAGCACCTGTAGCTGTTGAACCAAGTGAGTTACCACTTATTCCTCCTGCAAATCCTTTAACACCTGTCATACTCTCTATATCATTATTCATTAAGTTAATAGTGTCATATGCAGAACTAGGTATAGGTGTATACGTACTCTCTATTATTTGACCTGCTCCGGGATTGTACTCATAGTTCTTACCACTTAAAGCTCTCTTCTTATTAATGTCATCTAATGCACCTTTAGGGATACCTTTCTGACCATTATTAGCAGAAGCCATACTATCTATAATACCTCTTAGCATTGCAGTCTTTACTTTTTGACTATCACTAATTAAATCAGCATTACTTTCACCATATATACTAAATGGTACTGAACTAAATGGTACAGCTATAAATGGTACTTTGCCATCAGGAAATGGATTTTCTTCATTTCTAATTATGGTATTACCTACCCATGCACATACTCTTGGTTCAGCTATACCATCACCATTAACATCTAAATTACCCCAGTATTCATACACTACTATTTTCTTTCTTGGTTCATCTGTAAACTCAAACTCTGTCTCATCTTCACTATCGTAATCCCAATCAGCAGTTGTATCTGCTACCTGATCACCTTCACTCATCTTCGCTACTTTATCCAGATTCTTATATCTACCATCACTTCTTAAAGTACTTAAGTCTGTCTCATACCTATAAATAACAAACTGAGCATTATCTAAGTCATCTTGACAAGTAGGATCAATAAATACATCTTCATTCCTACAGACTTTAGCAGTAGGTTGATTCCTTATAATCTTGGTCTGAGTTTCTATTCTTGAACCAATAGGTATACGCTCACCTGTTATATTATTAGTCATGAACATAGGTACTTCTACCTCTATCTCCTCATCTTCATATTCCCAACCAGTTTGAACAACACATGTACCCTCTACTGTAAGTACTTTAATAGCTTTAGTCATAAATGAGAACCTATTAAACTGTCTACAAAATTGGGTATTAAGTACTAGTTCATTTTGTCTAGCAGCTGCTCTATCTTCAAATGTTACAGGGTAAGCTTTAATTATATCTGGAGTACTTACAAATGGATCTTTGAGTGTAGCATGTTGCCACTCATCTTGTTTCTTTATATCTCTACTTACTATTTGAGATTTACCCTTTACTTCATTACCATAAGGTTCACCTGCATATTCTTTCTTCCGTGTCTCAATGAGTGCATCTTGATCCTCTCTGGATTGCTCTGCACTCTTTAAGTCACCTTTCATTATCTTTAGTATTTCTTTAGCTTTCATCATGTACAATCCTCATATTTTGCCTATTATATCTATGCTTAGATTACTCTTAGCTTACACACTAGTACTGTTATTACGTAAGTAGTGCTCAACACTACCCTTACCTGCTTCAGTATTATAGTACTTCTTCCAGTACTTAGCTCTATCTTCTAATAACTCTGGTATTTCCTCAGGTACTAACTTGTACTTTAATCTAGTAAATATCATAGCTAATAGAGGATTATATCTTAGCTCTTCCCATTGAACCAAGTCAATATCTATATCCATAGACTTTATTAATGCTTTCTTATGATGCATTCTGGTTCTAGCTTTAACATCTTCAAAAGGTAAATGGTCAAATTGAGTAATACCCATACCAGCACCTAAAGTACTATCTTTATAAGTACCAAAGTGAGTTTCAGCACCTGCAGTTTCTACAAGTAACTTATGAGCTACATTATTTGAACCATTACCTAATATATCACATACCTTAAATGCTATTTCTTCTAAGTGGTACTTACCACCTATTAAACCATAGTAATACATATCTAATCCTTATTATTTACTTTATTTATTAGTTCATTAAAGAACACTTCTTGCTCACTAAGCATATATTGCATTAGGTCATTACACTTCATTTCTATACTGTAGTCTGATAATACTATGGCATATATACCTTGTAAAAACACCTCCATATCAAAGTTATTACTTATATACTCACCTATATATCCAACACTTGGATGTGGAGCCAAAGTATTAAGAAACTTTATATACACGTCACTTTGCTTATATAACTCATTTCTAATAGCTAATTTAACTCTATTACTATTCTTATCTAAATCACTATAGCTATAGAGTATCATTCTAATAGCCTCTACTTTATGTATACTTTGTTTACCTACAGCTAGTTTAGATACTGCTATAAGTGTAGGAGTTTTTAGTCTATTGTCTTTAGAAGAAACTAGGTTTGCAAAATCTAGCTTTACTTTCTCATACTTAGCTGTGTTATACTCTTCTAAATACTTACTTATTATCGGTTCAACAAAAGGAAATAGCAAAGCTAATATACCTATTACACCATATTTTTTAACTAATACTATTTTATCTTCTATTATGCTATGCTTTTCTTTTTCCATTATTTACCCTGCTATTATACTTTGAAACCACTCTGATTTACTTATACCGAACACTATTGTTATTGCTAGTACTGCTTCACATGCAGTTATAAGATTATCTAACATATTACCTACCTTATTAAATTTATAACTAATGAGATAGCTGACATTAAGAAAATTAGTTTATCCCACTTTCTATTTGTCATAATCTCTTTGTTATTTGCTGTTAGGTTATCACTTAACTCCTGTATCTTGTCTTTACCTAAATCAAGCCTTTTATTTATAGCTGATATGTCTAGTTTTGCTTTACAGTTATCATATGCTCTTCTGTTCATAGTTACTCTCTTATCTTATTTATGATTACTTGTTTTAATTCAGAAGTTAAGTTGTTTCTTTTACTCTTAACTGCTTCATCTAGAAACACCTCTAATAGTTTATCATCTATACCATTGTCTGTACTTTCAACTAGTTTTCTAGCACCTAATTCTACTGCATCAGCTGCATACTTCTCAATAAAGTATACACCTATATATTTCATTATTACACCAAACATCACTTAACCCCTTTTAGTACTTTTACGTCTTCACATATAACTATACCAGCATCTGTACCCATAGGGTTTATACATTGGTAAGCTACACTACATCCACTAAATCCTATAACCATTGCTATTGAAATTAATACTGCTTTAACCATTTCTACTCCTTCATTTAGATTTTACCACTAATTAGTAGATAGTATATTAACAAATGTAACATACTATTTACCATTATTGCAACCAGTGCTACAACTAGACTATTTACCATTCTCTTAGGTTATTCCTATAT